>SMTZ1_10010604_pt1 | contig 10312 bp, 8 predicted proteins | sample DeeMarSWOR136_30_FD_25667 | JGI IMG/M metagenome (IMG submission 25667) | reverse complement strand
GGAAGCCTTGCGTTTGTCTTCGCCATTGCCCCGGACCATCCACTTGCCGCCTTGCCAGAGCCGCTTACGCCTGAGCAGATCATGCAATACCGCGCGGTGGCAGCGGCGGATAGCTCGCGCAGCCTGCCGCCACGCACCTCCGGACTCATTTCCGGCCAGGATGTTTTTACGGTATCGACCATGCATGCCAAGATTGCCGCCCATGTTGCCGGTCTTGGCGTTGGCTACATTCCTGCCCATCTCGCAGCCGCGGAGATCGCGGCGGGCCGACTGGTGGAGCGGCGCGTTGTGGAGGCGCCACCAGACGCGCAGTTGCTGATCGCTTGGCGCACGACGCACAAAGGTAGGGCGCTGCAATGGTTTCTCGAGAAACTTGAGAATCCCGCAATTTGCACGTCGCTACTCGCATAGCGCGTTCCGCTCGTTCGGGCATCTTGCGCCATTAACAACGGCGCGTATGATGATTTTGCTCATCCCCCGATTTCTCTGTGAATGATTCAGGGAGCGCTTGCATGTTTTCACTTACGGTCAATGGAAAATCCCATCAGGTCGATGTCGAGCCCGAGATGCCGCTGCTGTGGGTGCTCCGCGACATCATTGGGCTGACAGGAACCAAGTACGCCTGCGGTATCTCGCAGTGCGGGGCGTGTACCGTGCATGTGGATGGCGAGGCAGTGCGTTCCTGTGTAATGCCGGTGTCCGCCGCAGTCGGCAAACGCATCACGACGATTGAAGGACTGTCTACCGACAGCAGCCATCCGGTACAGCGAGCGTGGATCGAGCTTGATGTGCCGCAGTGTGGTTACTGCCAGTCTGGCCAGATCATGGCTGCTGCGGCATTACTGGCCAAGACCCCGAAGCCCACCGATGCCGACATCGACCGCGCCATGAGCGGCGTACTGTGTCGCTGCGGCACTTATCTGCGCATCCGCGCAGCAATCAAGAAGTGGTAATTGGTTTTCAGTTTGCACCGCGTGCTGCGCGTGCGGCAATGCTGGCACAGGGGCCGGTGGAATCTGCTGCGTTCGCGCCAAATGCCTTCCTGCGTATCGACCCCGACAACACCGTCGTCGTTATCGTCAAGCACCTGGAAATGGGGCAGGGTGTATACACCGGGTTGCCGACACTGGTTGCCGAGGAGCTGGACGCAGATTGGGGGCCGGCCGACGTGAAACGTTACGCGAATCTTGCCTGGGGCGGATCCGCGCAGGGAACGGGCGGAAGCACAAGCATGAGGGGTTCCTGGGATCAATTGCGCCACGCAGGCGCGACGGCTCGCGCGCTGCTGATCGCCGCCGCCGCCCAGCGCTGGAATGCGGATGCCAAGGGTCTGCGCGCCGAGCGCGGTTACGTGATCGACGCGCGGAGCAACAGGCGCGCAAGCTTTGGCGAGCTCGCTGCGTTGGCTGCTACGCTGCCGATTCCGCAAGATGTCCCGCTCAAGGTGCCGCGTGAATGGAGGCTGATTGGAAAACACGTGCCGCGTACGGATACCGCTGCAAAGGTGAACGGCACGGCGGTTTATACAATTGATCACCATTTGCCAAACGCCCTAACCGCAGTAGTTGCGCGGCCACCTGTGTTCGGCGCGAAACTCAAGCGCTATGACGCGTCGAAGGCGTTGGCCATGAAAGGGGTCAAGGCGGTAGTCGAGATTGCGCAAGGCGTGGCGGTGGTCGCGACCGATTTCTGGCATGCATGGCGGGCGCGCGAAGCGCTGATCATCGAATGGGACAGGTCAGGCGGATTCACTGCATCGAGTGACGCGATTCGTGAGCAGTACCGGGCTTTGCTGAAGCAGCCGGGGGCGGTCGCGTCCAGCAGGGGAGAGGTGGATGCGGCGCTGAATGGTGCCGCCAAGCGCATCGAGGCCGAATTCGAGTTTCCTTATCTCGCGCATGCCGCAATGGAGCCGCTGAATTGCGTCGTGCGTCTAGATGACAAGTCGTGCGAGGTTTGGGCAGGTTCGCAGTCGCAGACGCTCGATCAGGCGAAAGCGGCAGCCACAGCCGGCCTGAAGCCCGAGCAGGTGACCATCCACACACTGCTCGCCGGCGGTAGCTTCGGCCGCCACGCCAACCCGATTTCCGATTACATCTGCGAGGCAGTGGCAGTGGCCAAGGCAACGCGCTCGCTCAATGCGCCGATCCGGCTGTGCTGGGCGCGCGAGGATGACATGCGTGGCGGCTACTATCGGCCAGCATATGTGCACGCCATCGCGGCGGGTGTCGACAAGCTGGGCCGGCCGGTCGGTTGGTCGCATCGGATTGTGGGCCAGTCGATTGTGGCCGGCACGCCGTTTGCCGGCATGATGAAGGATGGCATCGATCCAACGTCGGTAGAGGGTGCATCGAACTTGCCCTATGCGATTCCGAACCTGCGCGTCGACTTGCATACCACATCGCTTGGTGTGCCAGTGCTGTGGTGGCGCAGTGTCGGCAGCACACACACCGCATTCTCGACCGAAGTCATGATCGACCGTCTTGCACATGCTGTGGGGAAGGATGCGGTAGCCTTCCGGCTGGGATTACTGAAGGAACGTCCACACCACGCGCGTGTGTTGAAGCTAGCAGCCCAGAAGGCCGGGTGGGGCAAGTCACTGCCGAAGGGCCATGCGCGCGGTGTGGCGGTGCATGAGGCATTCCATTCCTATGTCGCCGAAGTGGCTGAAGTGAGCGTTGCTGACGACGGCAGTTTTCGGATTGAGCGCGTGGTGTGCGCGGTCGACTGCGGTGTGGCGGTGAACCCCGACATCGTGCGTGCGCAGATGGAATCCGGAATTGTCTTTGGGCTCTCGGCCGCGCTCTATGGAGAAATCTCGTTCAAGGACGGGATCGTGCAGCAGTCGAATTTTCATGACTATCCTGTTCTGCGCATCGGCGACATGCCGCGCATCGAGGTGCATATTGTGAAGAGCAGTGAGCCACCAACCGGCGTGGGCGAACCAGCCGTCCCTCCCATTGCACCGGCTGTAGTGAATGCATTGTTTGCGGCCACCGGCAGGCGGATCGATCGATTGCCGCTTCGCCCGATGGCTTAGGGACGGACGAACCGTGACGGCCGGGATCCAATACCGAACATGATCAGCTCAGATCTTGAGGTGTTGCGCACAGCGCTCGACTGGCTCGAGGCGGGGCGCGATACCTACCTCGTCACCGTGGCCAAGACCTGGGGCTCATCGCCCCGTCCGGTCGGTTCGCTGCTCGCGGTCTGCGCGGACGGCCGGTTCGTGGGATCGGTTTCGGGCGGGTGCGTCGAGGACGATCTTGTTGGTCGGCTCAGCGCGCGCACCTTCAAGAAGCTGCCATGCATCGATACTTATGGCGTCACCGGGGACCAAACCGCGCGTTTCGGTCTGCCATGCGGAGGTCGACTCGACCTGCTGATTGAGCGCCTTGCGGGACCCGAACCCGTGCGCGCAGTACTGCGGGCGCTGGACGAGCGCAGACTCATTGGGCGGCGCGTCTGTCTCGCCACCGGCGAGATTAGTTTGCATTCGGCCTCCGCCCAGGACGAGTTCGGCTTTGATGGACGGGATCTGGTCAAGGTGTTCGGTCCGGCGTGGCGACTTCTGTTGATCGGTGCCGGACAGCTTTCGCGCTGTACGGCAGAAATGGCGCTCGCCCTCGACTATGACGTGGTGGTTTGCGATCCGCGCGAGGATTACGCGCAGAACTGGGCGGTACCTGGCGCGGTGCTCGATACGAGCATGCCGGACGATGCGGTGCGCGCACTGGCACGCGATGCCCGCAGCGTGGTGGTGGCTCTCACTCATGATCCGAAGCTCGACGATTTGGCGCTGATCGAGGCGCTTGCCTCCCGCGTGTTCTATGTCGGCGCGCTTGGGTCAAAAGCGAACAATTCGCGCCGCCGCGCGCGCTTGCGCAAGATGGGATTGACTGCTGAGCAGCTCGAGCGCCTGCATGGGCCGGTCGGGTTGCCGATTGGCAGCCGCACGCCGGCCGAGATCGCTATTGCCATCCTCGCCGAGATTACAGCGCTGCGTCACGGGGTGGTGCTGACAACGATCGACGCAGCCGCGCCGACTCAGGAGAACGAGACCGCGTGTCCGAACCTGCGGGCCTCCTGCTAGCTGCAGGTAGCGGCACGCGCTTCGGCGCGAACAAGCTGCTGGTTCCTGTCGATGACGGCGTGCCAATGGCAGTTTGTGCCGCGCGAACGCTCTATGCGGCGTTGCCACGCTCAGCTGTGGTCGTGCAATCTGAGGATGCCCAGTTGTCGCAGCTATTGGCCCATGCGGGGCTGGAAATTGTGCCATGCGCGAGCGCCGCGCTCGGCATGGGGGCGAGCCTCGCTTGCGGTGTGGCTGCGCTACACGAGGCGAGTGGCTGGGTCGTGGCGCTGGCCGACATGCCGTTCGTGCGCCAGGCGACGTTTGCGGCCATCGTCGGCGCGCTGCGTGACGGTGCCGCGATTGCGGTACCGCGCTACCGTGGTCAGCGCGGTCATCCGGTTGGATTCTCTCGCGAGTTCCGTGAAGCGTTGCTGGCACTCAACGCGGACATCGGCGGGCGGGACATCATCGCGGTCAATGTGGGGCGCGTGACCTGGATCGATGTTGACGACCCCGGCATTGTGCGCGACATCGATAGCCCGACGGACGTTGAGGAATCGCGACGCTGAACGCGTTCGTAGTGCGTCGGATGCGACGAAGTGCCGGGCAAATCGGTTACACTGGCGTCTTCACTATCGAACGCCCACCTGATGACCACTATTCCCTACGAACAGAAGAAGCAGGCGTTGATTGCCCAGCTGCGCGCCGACAAGGGCGCCGTGCGCCTTGGCAAGGACACTTCGAACCTCTTTCGCGACCGCAAGGAAGATACGGCGCGCCGCCTCGACGTGCGGCAATTCAACGACGTGCTGCGAGTCGACGTGGCAGGCGGATACGTCGAGGTCGAGGGCATGACGCCGTATGTGAAGCTTGTCGACGAGTGTCTCCTGTATGGGGTCATGCCGACAGTCGTGCCGCAACTCAAGTCCATTACCATCGGCGGCGCTACAACCGGATGCGGCATTGAATCCTCGTCATTCCGCTACGGACTGGTGCACGAGACCGTGCAGGAGCTCGAAGTTTTGCTTGGTGACGGCCGCGTTGTGCACGGCGCGCCGAACAACGAGCACCGGGATCTCTTCTTCGGATTTCCGAATTCCTACGGCACGCTGGGCTACGCGCTCAAGCTGAAGGTGAAGACCGTTCCAGTCAAGCCATACGTGCGGCTGACGCACCTGCGCTTCAGCGATCCGAAAATTTACTTTGAGGAGCTGGCACGGCAGTGTGAGCGGGCGGACGTGGACTTCGTCGACGGCGTCGTATTCGGGCGCAATGAGCTGGTCATTACGCTCGGTCAGTTCGTCGAGCAGGCGCCGTATGTGAGCGACTACACGTATGCGCGGATTTTTTACCGGTCGTTGCGGGAGCGCACGGAAGACTATCTCACTGTGCGTGACTACATCTGGCGCTGGGACACCGACTGGTTCTGGTGCTCAAAGAACGTTGGGGCGCAGAATCCGTTGCTGCGCAGACTGTATGGCCGCAAGCGCCTGAACTCGATTACCTATACCAGGATCATGCGCTGGAACAGCCGCTGGAACCTGATGGGCCGTATCAATCGACGACTCGGCATACACAGCGAGTCCGTAATTCAGGACGTCGAACTTCCCATTGAGCACTGCGTGGAGTTCTTCGACTTTTATCACGACACGATCAAGTTCCTGCCGGTATGGATCTGTCCGACGCGCGCATATGATCCACGGGCCCACTTTGACCTGTATGGTCTGGCACCTGGCAAGCTCTACGTGAACTTTGGATTCTGGGACGTGATCCGCAGTCGCAGTCCGATTCCGGAAGGCTTCCACAACCGCAAGGTGGAAGAGAAGGTGATGGCGCTTGGCGGAATGAAGTCGCTCTATTCCGACTCGTACTTTACGCCGGCGCAATTCTGGAGCATTTATAACCGGCCGGCCTACGAGGCGCTGAAGCGCAAATATGACCCGGACGGGCGGCTGAAAGACCTTTATCGCAAGTGCGTGTTGCGCGAGTAGCAACTAGCGCGAGCGGCGCAGTGCAGCGATTTCTTCCGTCGAGAGGAACTCGGAGCTGGTTTCGCGCGCAGCCCGACTGACCGCGAAACCGCAGCCGCAATGAGTGGCGTCATGCGGAAGCGGCAGGCCACAGGCAGGGCAAGGCGAGGTATCACGCTGCCGATTTTTGAGGATACGCTCCGCGTGCGCGGCGGCCTTGGCCTCAAACTGTGCGGAGGGCTCCCCCGCCGCCACGATGTCGCGCAAACGCTCAACCTGCAGACGGGCGAGCGCAATATCGGCCTTCACCGACTGGGTGCTACGGAACGCTTCTGACGGCCCCGCCGAAGGTGCGACCGTTTCGCTCGAATCGCGTCGCACGGCGTCGGTACGCAGACGCTGGTCGACGAGTTTGGCTTCAGCGGTTTTCAGCTCGCGGGTGCATTCGTAAACGCGCGCGGACAGGCTGGCGCTGGTCGGCCGGCGCGCGAGTTGGATACGTGCGGCCTGCAAGGCGCGCTCGGCGCTGCGCACGCGAGTCTGGAGATAGGATTCATACAACGTCTCGGCCTGTACCAGCAGCGCATTGTCGGGAGTGTCCCGCGCGGTGATTACCTGACCACAACTGCAAATGTCCTGACCGGGAACGAGAGCAGCGGAACAGCGGGAACAAACGGACATTGACGCTGGCATGGACATCCTTGTCGAAGCGTTGGCGGTTAGGAACCTCCCAAATTATAGGGAGTGATGCCCGCCAAGTGCGCGCCATGCGACGGCTGCGACGGGCTGGCCGACTGACGGTTGCCAGGGTCGGATCGACCCGGACTCCGGCTACTTGTCGCGGCGCTTTTGGTCGGCCGGGTGATCCGCGGCTGGGGCCGTCGGAGACCGGCGATACGGCGGTGGGGGCAGTTCCTTTGAATCCGCGCCAGCTTCAACGGCAAGGCGTTGGGCGCGGGCGCTTTGTGCAGCCCGAAACTTGTTGCTGGGCTGGTCTCGGATCTCGTCCGCGTACGGTGAGGCGCGCCCAAGCCTTGCGTCAAGCTCAGCCCGCGCGATGCGAAGATCCTGAACGGCTTCCATCACTTCCATGGCCTTGCCGAGGTTGCCCGGCTGCCCGGCCAGTTGATTGCGAACGTTGTCCAGCGCCTCACGCGCCTGCTCTACCCGCGCAATCAGGTAGGAAACGAACAGCTCTTGCTCGGGCGCATCGGGACTCGTGTCCGCCAAATTGTCGGTGGACGCAGGGTCGTCAAACGCGTGTCCGCACTCACAAACGAGGACGTCCGCGGGGACTTCCCGGGAGCAGCCCGGGCAGGTCCGGTCAGAAACATTCCGTGTCATTGCTTGACCCCCTTCCGCATAGCGGGGTGTTGGACTCCCCGAATTATAGGCTCTGATGTCGGCGTGCGGCCGGGGTCGGCGATGAGCGGTCCGGTCGCCCCGGCAGAGGGCCCCCGGGCCGACGAGCGTTTTTCTTTTCCCGCCAAGGGCTTGATGAGAGGCCGAGGTGACCCAACTAGTTAGGCTTGTCCCAAAAACCCTGAATTAATCAAGGAGTATTGTCTGGTCATGACTGTCGAGACGCACAAAGAAACGCTGGGCTTCCAGGCCGAAGTCCGCCAGCTGTTGGATCTGATGATCCATTCGCTCTACAGCAACAAGGAAATCTTCCTGCGTGAGCTGATTTCGAACGCTTCCGACGCCACCGACAAGCTGCGGTTCGAGGCACTGACCGATGAGGGTTTATTTGAGGGTCAGTCGGAGCTCGCCATCCGCGTGCGCTTTGACAAGCAGGCACGCACGCTCACGGTCGCCGACAACGGTATCGGTATGAGCCGCGCCGAGGTGGTCGACCACATCGGCACCATCGCAAAGTCCGGTACCCGTCAGTTCTTTGCCTCCCTGTCGGGCGACCAGCAAAAGGATGCGAAGTTGATCGGCCAGTTCGGCGTCGGCTTCTACTCGGCGTTTATCGTCGCCGACCGTGTCACGCTCACGACCCGGCGCGCAGGGCTCGGTCCGGAGCATGGCGTGCGCTGGGAGTCCACCGGACAGGGTGACTACTCGATCGAGACCATCGAGAAGTCCGACCGCGGAACAGAAGTTACGCTGCAGTTGCGTGAAGGAGAGGACGAGTTCCTGGATGGTTGGCGGTTGCGCGAGATCCTTCGCAAGTACTCGGACCACATCACCCTGCCGATCCTGATGCCGAAGGAAGGCGGGGATGGTGAGGAGACCGTCAATCGGGCCTCGGCATTGTGGGCCCGCCCGAAAGGAGAGATCAAGCAGGACGAGTACGACGAGTTCTACAAGCATGTCGCCCATGATTTCGAGGCGCCTCTCGCGCACGTGCATACGCGCGTCGAAGGAAAGCAGGAGTACATCTCGCTGTTGTATGTGCCACGTCATGCGCCCTTCGACCTGTGGGACCGCGACAAACGCCATGGCATCAAGCTCTACGTCCGTCGAGTGTTCATCATGGACGATGCCGAGCAGCTCATGCCTGCCTACCTGCGCTTCGTGCGCGGGGTAATCGATTCGGCTGACCTGCCGCTTAACGTTTCACGAGAAATCCTGCAGCACAGCCGCGACATCGACGCCATTCGGGCTGGCTCGACCCGCAAGGTGCTCGACCTGCTCGAAGAGACGGCGCGTCACAAGCCGGAAGAGTACGCCGCGTTCTGGGGCGAGTTTGGTCGGGTGCTAAAGGAGGGCGTCGTCGAGGACGTCGCCAATCGCGAGCGCATCGCGAAACTACTGCGCTTTCACTCGACGCATGCCGATACGGCGGAAGAAAATGTGTCGCTCGAGGCCTACGTGGGGCGTATGCGCGAGGGACAGGAGAAGATCTATTACCTCACGGCTGAGACGCTCGCCGCCGCCCGCCACAGCCCGCATCTCGAGATATTCCGCAAGCAGGGTATCGAAGTGCTGTTGCTCGCCGACCGCGTAGATGAATGGGTGGTGATGCACCTCACCGAGTTTTCAGGCAAACCCCTGCAATCCGTCGCCAAGGGTGCACTGGATCTCGGCGCGCTCGACGACAAGGACGCCAAAAAGGCGCAGGAGCAGTCGGCCGGGCAATTCAAGAACCTGCTGGATCGCATGAAGGCGGCGCTGGGCGAGCGCGTCAAGGATGTGCGCGTGACGCATCGCCTGACGAGTTCACCGGCTTGTCTGGTGAGCGACGAGCATGATGTGAGCGCAAACCTCGAGCGCTTGCTAAAGGCTGCGGGCCAACAACCGCCCGCGCGCAAACCGATTCTCGAATTGAATCCGGAACACGCATTGGTCGAGCGCCTAAAGGCGGAGGGGGAGTCCGGGCGCTTTAGCGACCTCTCCCTGCTGCTGCTCGATCAAGCGCTGCTAGCCGAAGGTGGACAGCTCGAAGACCCGGCTGGGTTCGTTCGGCGGCTAAACGAGTTGTTGCTCGCGCTAGCGGCAAAGTGACGGGGGCCGGTACGCCGCGCTGGATCAGGCGGGCTTGAGCACGCCGAAGTCGAACAGGAAGTCCTTATCCGCTTCGCTTATGGGTGGAAGTCCAGGAATGTCCGGACCATCCGAGAACTCATAGCCGCAGCGGCAGTTCGTCATCGACGCGGTGACCTTGCCGCTGCAGTGCGGGCAGGTCTTGCCCGGCGCTTCCGGCTGTACCACGACGGCCGGTGCGGAAACCGAGAGGCCTGGAAGCTCGGGACCATCCGATACCTCATAGCCGCAGTTGCAGCGTGTCGCTGCTGCAGCAAGCCGGTTGCCGCAGCTTGGGCATGACTTGGTCGGCACGCGCGAGGCCGGTGCGGCGGCGCGAATACCCGGTGCCGCGGCTGACTTCGGCGTCACGGTCACGGATGCCTGGGGCCGGGGTGCAGTCGGCAAGTTCGCAGGTGCGCGCTGTATCGCGAACGAGGCGGCGCGCTGTTGCTCCACTACATGCTCAGCGCGAGCAGCCTGCTTGGCACGAAACGGGGCCGGAGGCACTGCGTTCGTCGGTGGCTGAGGCGTGGGGGCGCTTGGGCGGGATGCAGGTGCGCCAAGCTTCGCCGCCTTACTACGCATTGTCGAAGCGAACGCGCGGTGTTTCGGCTTTAAGGCTTTGGCCCTGGCCGCGAGCGTCGCAGCCGTCTGGCGCGGCAGTGACATCGATTTTTCGGTGATAGTTGACGCCACGATGACCGGTTCTGGCGCTGACGCCACAACCACTGGTCTAGGGGCAGGCGCCGCGACGACCGGTTCAGGGGCGGGAGGAGCGATCATTGGTTTGGCG
>SMTZ1_10011437_pt1 | contig 10313 bp, 9 predicted proteins | sample DeeMarSWOR136_30_FD_25667 | JGI IMG/M metagenome (IMG submission 25667) | reverse complement strand
TTCCTACATAATAGTTGACCTTGAACGCCCAGAGTGGGATGCGGCTATCTTCAAAGTCGTCCTGGTAGAATTCTCTAAAATCAGTGGGATTGATCAAATCGAGTACCTTTAGTCCATCTGCTGTTCCCCACACCTCTTGTTGCTTTCCTATTCGGATATCCATCTTTTTCAGGAAGATATCGATGTAGGCTTCTCGTAGAGGGTCTGCGGTAGTATCTTGATTTGGCTTGGCGATCTCGCTTCTAAGACCCTTACGTTTTCCATAGCCGTCATCCTCCCAGTCGAAAACCGTGTCATAAAAGGCTTTCCCTTTCAGGAAGACTAATAGATTGTCAGCTAAGTGATAGGTAAAATCCATCTCTAAGGTAAATTCAGATTTCATCAGCTCATGGGGATGTTTTACCCTCAACGCCGTCTCATTTTTGAGGTAACCATAGACTTCCCATTTAGAATCGAAATAGAGGGCATATCCAAAAGATGGGATTAAAAAAAGGATAAAAGAAAAGATTACAGGCAGGAATAGAACACATGCATGCTTATTTGCCCGACAGATGGCAGTGATACTCGAGAACAACGTTATCTCACTCTGGTTAAGGTTCTTTGGGTAAAGAGATCATCAGACAAGCCGGTATTAAATACTGATCCATTGGTGCCAATGTCAACCAGAGAACAACTTTTAGTGCGAAGATCTCGGGCATCCCAGAAGTTCCAGGTCCACCCACCTTCAATCAAGTCCCACCTCTTCTCTAAGGTTTTAATCAGGGCTCCTTTTTCATTGAAAAACTTATGCTGATACTCAATAGCATGTTTTTTATCAACCAACCACATCCTCTTGGTATAATACCAGGGGTCTTTCTTGGTAGTGCTCTCAACCAGATAACATTTTTCCCCCTTCCACTCTTCCTCCTTTATGATTCGGTGATCCTCATCCTCAGGATTCCTTAAGGTAACGTCATCAAAGGTGACATCAGTACCAAAAAAAGAATCCTCCCCATCTGCAGCAGTCATCCTCCTCACTTTTCTCAAACTGGGAAGCCACAACCAGGTATCATCTTCTTTGGTTTTATCCAGATATGTCCAAGACAATATCCCCAATCCTCTGATACTCTCTGGTTTTGTCATAAATATAATTTCTTTATAATCGATACCTTCCTTCTCATAATTCTTCATAAAGCGCCGTCCTTCGCGCACCCGCTTCCATCCCTTAGGGCTGATAATGGTAAGGATTGCTGTATTATCATGCCAATCTTGTGCATGTTTCATATGGTTGGCACGCCAATTTTCTCTCACGATTTCCTTAATTTCTTGAGCATATACCAAGGGAGGGAGACCGCTTAGGAATAAAAGGGAGATAATAATACCTCTTCCTACTGTTTTATTTTTATATATAAACATCTTTTGATTACTCACCTATTGACTTTTCGAGTGAATTACTACAGGTGAGATGCCTTTTAATAAACTTGAGAAGTCAGTAATTAAGAATTACTAGGGATCTAGCAATTGCGAGACTCTTTTACCCCTTTCGCCAACTTCTTTAACAATCGTTGAAGCTGCCTTCTCTCCTGAAAGGTTAATCCACTATTAATTCTATTCATAGTCTCTTTGTATCTGGGAAGAAATGATTTATAGAGCTCAAATCCTTTTTCTGTCAATAGCGCCCTCACTACCCTTCGGTCAGCCTTATCTCTCATCCGATATACATATCCATCTCTTTCCAGTCGATCAATAATCCCTGTAACATTACCACCGGAAACCAGCAATCTTTCAGCTATCTCACTTAAGGGGAGACCTTTGGTGCGATCCAGACAAGATATGATTTCAAGCTGGGGGATAGTAAAATGTTCCTTGCGCACCTCTCGTTTTATCTCTTGATAGAGCACATTAAATGTCATGGCTAAGCGTACCCACAGCATGATCTCTCTGAAACTGGCTTCTTTTTCCATAGATAAACTCACCTCTCAATCTTTTATTATATATAAACAATTTATATGTCAAGAGCGTTTTTTAGAATACTCGGCTTAGTATGAATTTTCTCTTGACTGCAAATCTACATTCTCGCTATAAAGAACCTACCACCCTCATAGTACATACAAAAGAATTTCGAGATATGCTGGATAGAGTGTTTAAAATAAAAGAGGCAGGTTCAACCATTCGTACTGAGATTATCGCCGGAGTTACCACTTTCATGACTATGGCTTACATTATTTTCGTTAATCCAGCTATCCTTTCCCAGGGAGCCAAGATGGATTTTAATGCCGTGATGGTAGCTACCTGCCTCACGGCTGCGGTGGCAACCATACTCATGGCACTTTTGGCAAACTATCCCATAGCTCAAGCTCCAGGGATGGGGATCAATGCACTATTTAGTTTCGAGATTTGTGCCTCGATGGGAGTATCATGGCCCATCGCACTTGGCATCGTCTTTCTCTCTGGAAGCCTTTTATTACTCTTGACTGTAGTAAAGATCAGAGAGATGATCTGCGAAGCGATACCTGAAGGAATTAAATATGGCATAGCAACAGGAATCGGGATCTTTATAGCCTTTATTGGGTTGAAAGAGGCAGGCATAGTGGTTTCTGATCCAGCAACCTTTGTCACTATGGGAGATCTCAGCTCACCACCCACGATCTTAGCGATCGCAGGCCTTCTGGTAACAGCTATCCTTATGGCTCGTCAAATCAAAGGTGCTATCTTGATTGGTATTATCTTTACAGGTATACTGGGTATCTTCATGGGAATAGTGGAGTATAGGGGCTTAGTGAGTACCATTCCCTCCATAAGCCCTACCTGGGGAAAGCTTGACATCATCGGTGCCCTAAAACTTACCTATCTCACCCCCATTGTTACCCTCCTTTTTCTCAATATGTTCGACACCATCGGTACTCTGATTGGGGTAAGTGAACAGGCAGGAATGCTAAGAGACGGCACACTTCCGCGTGCGGGAAGGGCACTGATGCCGGATGCTATCGGCACCACCTTTGGAGCTCTCTGTGGTACATCCCCCATAACCAGCTATATAGAGAGCGCTGCCGGTGTTTCAGAAGGAGGAAGAACAGGACTTGCCAATATAGTAACGGCCTTTCTGCTCCTTTTATCTCTCTTCTTTTCCCCTCTTGCCAGTATGTTCGGTGGAGGTTATGTGGTGGAAGGAAGTGGTATGATCCTTCATCCTGTTACTGCCCCAGCCTTGATTGTGGTGGGAAGCTTGATGATGCACAATATCACCAAGATACGCTGGAGTGCCCCAGATGAGTCTATTCCCGCTTTTCTTACCATCATTACTATGCCCCTTACATTCAGCATCTCTAATGGCATAGCCATCGGATTTATAAGCTGCCCCATAATCAAACTATTTTGTGGCAAAGGGAGAGAGGTGCACTGGATGGTCTACCTCTTGAGCATCATTTTTATTGCAGGATACCTGTTGGTTTAATTTCATAAAAAACGAGGGAAATAAGAAACCACAGAGAGTGCACAGAGAAATTCTCTGTGGTTCTCCCGTTAGATTAATTCATCACAATTAATATTATTACGCTAGGTAGTAAATATATAATATGTAAACCATTAAATAGGGCAACTGTCTAACGGGATGAATCAAAAAGAATATTCCTTAAAAGATATTACTGAGCAGATAATCTCAGGTTATTATGGAGTTAAAGGCTGTGGAGGCAATGAACAAAATATATGAAGCTTAGTTATTGACTCACTTTCATGTAGAAGGATTAAAAGCTGGCATAAAACGACTAATGATTTAAGAGAGTACAGAGAGAAGGAACCATCAGAGTATCTTACTCATTGATACTTAAAAAAATCCTCAGTGTTCTCTGAGGTTGATTTTTAATAATACTAATTTTATAGAGGGAAGAGAATTATGGAAACCATCAGAGAAAAAATTCGCACCATACCTAACTTTCCCAAAAAAGGGATTATGTTCCGTGACATCACTACCTTACTTAAAGATGCGAGTGGCCTCAAAGAGACGATTGACACCTTGGTCAAACGTTATCAAGAAATGCCTATTGATCTGGTGGCCGGCATTGAATCGAGAGGTTTTATCATCGCTGGAGCTCTCGCTTATTCAATGGGGAAGGGTTTCGTTCCCATCCGCAAACCTGGAAAACTCCCTGCTGAAACCTACCGTGCAGAGTATGAACTGGAGTATGGGAAAGATGCAATTGAGATGCATAAAGACGCCTTTGAGAAAGGAGCTCACGTTCTGATGGTTGATGACCTTTTAGCTACAGGTGGCACCATGAAAGCGGCATGTGAAATAATTGAGAGAGCGGGGGGTAAGGTGGTAGAGTGCGCCTTCATTGTGGAGCTTCCAGACCTTAAGGGGAAAGAAAAGTTAAAAAACTACAAAGTCTTCACCCTAGTAGAATTCGAAGGAGAATAGCTCCTATAGATATATCTGGCTAATAAGCCGCGGGGATAATCTAAAATGGCACTACTGCCTCGCTCTTCAATCACCTCTTGTATGGCTTTCTCTTCTCTACTCATAATCTCCTGTTCCTTCTCCTCTCGCAACTGCACTCTCACAGAGAAGATGAAATGGGCTCTCACCTATGGCGAGGTACCAGAAGGAGAAAATGTGCTTCTCATATTAAAGACCGATTTTTTAGAGCTCGCTGTAAATAAAGGAGGTGCTGCCAGGAAATATGGCCTTGGACTTGGGGAAAAGGTACTTTTAGAAAAAATGGAATGAAATTCCATCTTTTAAAAGATGATGCATCATAAAAAAATACCACTCATCATTATCTTGGGACCAACAGCCGTGGGGAAATCAGAGCTTGCCATTGAGCTTGCGCAAGAACTGGGCTTTGAGATTGTCAACGCTGATTCTATGCAGATTTACCATGGGATGGATATCGGCTCAGCCAAACCTTCATTAAAAGAAAGGAGTCTAGTTACCCACCATCTTATTGACATCAAAAACCCTGATGAGGAATTCAGTGCTGCCCAATTCAAAGAAGAAGCGAGAAATAGTATCGTTTCACTGGCTCAAGAGGGCAAACGAGCACTGGTAGTAGGGGGAACCGGTTTCTACATCAGGGCATTAACTAAGGGTCTCTTTCCTGCCCCCGGGGCTGATATGAAATTGAGGAGGGAATTTAAAAAAAAAGAGAAATCTCAAGGAAAATGGTATCTCTATAAAGAATTAGAGAAGGCAGACCCTGAAGCTGCCTTAAGAATACATCCTAACGACACTTTCAGGATTATCCGGGCGCTTGAGGTGTTTTATCTTACTGGAAAACCTATTTCTCAGCAGCAAAAAAAACACCAGTTTAAACACTCATACTTCAACCTGCTCAAAATAGGTATAATGAGAGACAGGAAGGAAATCTACACACGAATTGAACAGAGGGTAGATAAAATGATTAATGACGGATTGGTGGATGAAGTAAAGCACTTACTTAAAAGGGGATACTCACCAACAATTAAACCCTTCCAAAGCTTAGGATACAAGCAGATTCTGAGTTATCTTCAAGGAGACGTAAGTCTGGATGAAGCGGTTAAATTGATTAAACGAAATACCAAAAGGTATGGCAAAAGGCAACTGACGTGGTTTAGAAAAGATTCAGAGATAAGGTGGTTCATCCTTCCCACACAATCCATCAAGATTGTGGAGGCAATAAAAAAGTTCTTGAAAATTTAAACTATTGTTCTATGATTGTAGTTATTCACCGCAGGGGTCGCCCCGGAAAAATAGCTTTGCATTTTACAGGGCAGGCGGAGTATGCGGGGAAGAGTATATAAAAAATAATTAGTGCTTAATAGTTACAATGGATAACTTCAATTACAAAGAAAAAGCCCTCTTAATAGGGACAAGAAACGTGAGCAGAAGGGATTGGGAGGTTGAAGATTCCCTGGAGGAGCTGTCCCATTTAGCTGAAACCGCTGGTGCCAGTGTGGAGGGCACTATTGTGCAAGAATTAAAAAAGATAGATCCCTCTCTTTTAATAGGTAAAGGTAAAGTGGAAGAGATAAGAGATTTTGTGAGCTCCCATAACATTGATCTGGTAATCTTTGACAATGAGCTCACTTCCACCCAACAAAGTAATCTAGAGGAAATCTTTAATACTAAAACGATTGATCGAACCGGTCTCATCCTTGATATCTTTGCACAGAGGGCTAAATCAAAAGAGGGAAAGCTTCAGGTAGAGCTTGCCCAACTTACCTATATCCTCCCTCGGCTTAAAGGGAAAGGAGTAGTGTTATCACGGTTAGGTGGGGGGATAGGCACCAGAGGACCAGGTGAAACGCAGTTGGAGGTGGATCGGAGAAAAATAAAAGAGCGGATAACCAGATTGAAAAAAGAAATAGACAAAGTACAGAAGGTAAGAAAATTACACCGTCAGGGGAGAAGATCTCTTTCCCAGCTCACCATAGCTCTCATTGGCTATACCAATGCTGGAAAGTCTACCCTTTTAAACTACTTATCTCATACAGGTGTCCTAGTAGAAAATCGGCTATTCAGCACCTTGGATCCCAAAATAGGAAAGATTAAATTGCCCAATAAGCAGGAAGTTTTCATCTCTGATACAGTTGGTTTTATCAACAAACTTCCTCACCAGCTAATTGCTGCATTTAAAGCAACCTTTGAAGAGGTAAAAGAGTCAGATTTACTCCTGCACATAATCGACATGAGTAATCCTCATTTTGAAGTCCATATTAATGCCGTCAATGAGGTCCTTGAGGAAATCGGGATGCCACCGAAGAAAATTTTCCATGTATTAAACAAAATAGACCGTGTTACTCATAAAAAAATGATTAGTGCCTGGGGGAAAAAATTGGAAAATGGTGTCGCCATCTCAGCTCTAACTGGCGATGGGGTAGATCTCCTTCTTAACATGATAGGAGATGTTGTCTCAACCTCTATGCAGAGAGTTAAACTTAAAATTCCTTTTGGTGCCTGGAACACTACCGGGAAGATCTTTAGAAATGGCAAAATAGTCACTAAACGCTACCTAAAGACAGGAGTTATCATAGAAGCAGAGGTACAAAGAGCTCTGATTGATTCACTTAAACCCTATCTTAAATGACGGTATTCATTTAAATTAGCGACCTCAGTGGGACTAGACGCTGGTTGCTGGAGTGAACGAATGCGGAATTAAAATCCATAATTCGAGTCTAAATCCAACACACTATGACCCACACCATGGTCACTGAATCATGTGGTAAAAGAGGAATTTTCTAAGCGATTGAATTAATTTTAGAGGTGAGAGAGAGTGAAAAAGCTATGTGCACTATTAATGGCTTCAGTTCTCAATCTTTTCCCCTTTTCCCCCAATGAGGTTTTTTCGCAGGACACATGGCCGTCTGATTCTATTATAACTACAGGGATAGGACACATTACAGATGGCAATGTTGTCCTTGCTCAAAATGAGGCGATTGTCGATGCACAAAAAAAGGCACTTATTCAAGCGGTGGGAATGTTGCTCTCCTTTGATCTCATTGAAGAAAAGTTTTTTTTCTTGAGTGAGGCGATATTCGATCGAGCTGCTGATTATATCGAGAGCTATAGGGTCCTCTATGACAGCACCATCGGTGATCGCTATCACATCACTATTCACTCAACCATAGCTTTCAAAGCACTGGAAGACTGTCTGGTTACCTCACAGTTCCTTACTCCCCAAATCAAGCTGCCTCGCATCCTCCTTATGATTACTCAACAAAGGCTGGGACAGAGCTTTTATACCTGTTGGTGGTCCTTTATCGATCCTGAAAAAGAACTCACCCTAATAGATCAAGTTCTAAGGGAAGAGCTTCAAAAAAAAGGATTTGAAGTGATAGATCATACCTATAGGCTTCAAGAAACTCCCATTAATAATGTTTATGGTTGCCTGGACTTAAGATTGAAAGCTATTCAAACCCTAGGCACACAATTCAAAGCAGACATTGCACTCATCGGGAACGCTCATGTAGAACTCATAGATGAAATCGAAGACTCCCTTAAAAAATCCGTCCAGGCTAGCATCACAGCCAGGGCAGTAAAAATTGAAGATGGCTCAGTGGTCACTACCCTTGATACCTATATTCCTGCAACTGAGGATGATGAAGAAACTGCCCAGAGGGTAGCCCTAGAGAGGGCATCTTCTACTTTGGCACGTCAAATAGGCGAACAAATTTCCCTACGATGGGTAAAGGAAAGTAGAGGAATAACCTTAATTACGCTAAGTGTTTCAGGTCTCTCTAACTATCTCGACTTTTCCCGCTTAAGGAGTGATCTTAAAAAGGGAGTTCCCGAGATCCAAAATCTTTTACAGAAGACTCTCTCAGATGAAGGGGCCTTGATTGAAGTAGAATCAACTTTGAATACTTCATCACTTGCTCAACAGATTGGAAATAAACAATTTGAACACTTCACAATTTCAATCAATGGCATTTCACGTAATATGATTGAGATAGAGGTCAGCCCAAAATCGGAAATTTTGGAACAGAAACAACATAAAACTGATACTACAAAGGGAATGAGGGGAAATGGTTGAGGGAAAACAGATCGTTTTGGGTGTTACAGGAGGAATTGCAGCTTATAAAGTAGTAGAGTTGGTTCGTCAACTTCGCACACGTGGTGCTAAAGTAGATGTAGTAATGACTAAGAATGCACAGCAGTTCGTTACACCTCTCACCTTCCAGGCTATTTCCGGTCATGCTGTCTGAGCAGACCTTCTCATCATTGCACCAGCAACGGCAAACATAATTGCAAAAATTGCATCTGGGTGTGCCGATGACCTCCTCACTACAACAGTGCTAGCTACCAAAGCACCTGTGCTCATTGCTCCTGCTATGAATGCCAAGATGTGGGAAAGCCCTGTTGTCACGCGAAATGTGAGGATACTGAAAGACCTTGGGTTTGGAATCATAGAACCCGCAAAAGGAGAACTTGCCTGTGGTTATGAAGGAAAAGGTCGACTGGCTGAAATAGAGGATATAGTGGAAGAAGCACTCACTATTCTCACCAAAAAAGATCTTCAAGGGGAACGAATTCTCATTACCGCAGGCCCTACTCATGAACCCATAGATCCTGTAAGAATCTTAACCAATCGCTCCTCAGGTAAAATGGGGTATGCCTTAGCAAAAGCATCTCACCGAAGAGGGGCGGAGGTAATGCTTATCAGTGGGCCTACCACCCTAAAACCAATTCCCCATATCAACACTGTTCCAGTTGAAACGTCGCTTGAGATGAAAAAAGCAGTGTTGAATCACTACAAATCGTGCAGCATTGCTATCAAGGCTGCCGCCGTTGCGGATTATCGCCCTATAAAAAGCCATAGAGACAAGATGAAAAAGAGACATAAAACATTTACTCTGGAGCTTGAGAGGAATCCTGATATTCTGTATCAACTGGGGAAGAACAAAGGAAACAGAATCCTGGTAGGATTTGCTGCAGAAACTAAGAATATTATCTCTCAAGCCAAGACAAAATTGGACAAAAAAAATCTTGACCTCATTGTGGTAAATCACGCACGTCAGAAAAAGGGAGGATTTGGCTCTGATCGCAATGAGGTAACCCTCATAGATTACGAGGGAAGGATAGATACACTACCCCTTATGGATAAAGAGGAACTCGCAAATAAGATTTTAGATAAAATTAAACAGCTTAAAACAAAAAACACATCTGCCAGAGAACCAAAGAAAAGAGGTTAGATGGAAGATACAAATCAGATAGAGCAGGAATTGCAACACATTCTCTACTCTCTGCACGACTACCTGCTCTACCAAAAAGAGCGGGGAGTTGAGGGACTGCCCACACACCCACACAAATCTACCCTCAGCAAAGCACAACTCCTTGAAGAAATCAGAAGAGAACTGGGCGAGTGCACAAGGTGTAAACTCCATCCCCACCGCAGACACATTGTCTTTGGTTCTGGAAATCCTGAAGCTCGACTGCTATTTGTTGGTGAGGGTCCTGGTGAGGATGAGGACGTTCAAGGAAAACCCTTTGTAGGTCGTGCTGGTCAATTGCTCACTAAGATCATCAACTCCATCAACCTCACTCGAGAAGAAGTTTACATCACCAATATCATCAAGTGCCGTCCGCCTAAAAACAGAAACCCTGAACCGGATGAAATCAATACCTGCCAACCCTTCCTACTTAAACAACTTGATGTCATCCAGCCAAAGATCATTTGTGCCTTGGGTACCTTTGCTGCCCAGACGCTGCTTGAAACTGATGAGAAGATATCCAGTTTAAGGGGTAGATTTATCTCCTACCGCGACACCACGCTGATAGCAACCTTCCACCCTGCCTTTTTGTTGAGAAATCCTCAACGGAAACGAGATGTGTGGGAAGATATGAAGATGATCCGGAA
>SMTZ1_10008427_pt1 | contig 10313 bp, 8 predicted proteins | sample DeeMarSWOR136_30_FD_25667 | JGI IMG/M metagenome (IMG submission 25667) | reverse complement strand
AAGAGAAAAAAATCCAACAAAAAAAAAATATCCAATATTTTTTTGGAGAAGATATAATAACCGAAAATATTGTTGGAACTATATCATCAATGTTAATACTTGGAGAGAGTACCATAATTGATAAGAATAAGCCTTTGTTTGGATGTGCATTAAGAAAGCATGAAAATGTCTATAAAATTTCAGGGAGAGCTCATGAAATGTTAGTGAATAAAGGCGTCAATCTTTCAGATGCAATTAGAGAAGCCCTTGAAATGTCAAATTTAGAAGCTTTAGGTGGGGGACATCCCCCTGCTGCTGGAACTAAAGTACCAATTGATAAAATAGAGATCTATTTAGATAATTTAGATAAAGTTATTAAAAAGCAAATTAAATAATGAAATTTTTCTAATTAATAAGATATCTCTTTTTAAATTAGAGATTATAGACTTCTCCTGTCTCTGGGGCAACAGAATTGTAGGAATTCTTTGCTAATTCACTTGAAAATGTAGTGGTCGCCTTTGAATCTCCATGTACACAAAAAACATTATTAGAGCCATTCTTAAAAGTTAGATTTTTCACATATTCCTTTAATTGTGTACCATCAGCATGACTTGAAAAGTCAAAATAATCATAATCACATTTAGCTTTAATTTTAAAATTTCTTGTTTGATCTATATTCTTATATTTATTCAATTCTAGAAAACCATTATCTAAAAGAGATCTTCCAGGACTTCCCTCAACCTGATATCCAACCAAATAAATTGCAGATATAGGATCGTTTAAAAATGATTTTACAAAATCAATAGCGGCACCACCTTTTAACATCCCCGAAGGGGCAATTATCACCCCATTGGAGTTTTTCGCATGATTTCTTCCCTTTTTCCCCGAAATAAATTTTACTTTCTTTATAGCCTTTCTATAAAAATTGATATTTTTTAAAGATTCAGGATAATCCATAAAAATATTTGATATTTTTCTTGCTAATCCATCAACAAATATTTTTCCATGGTAATTGTACTTTTGCAAAATTAACAAGGCTTCTTGCGAGCGTGCTACTCCAAATGCAGGTATTAAGACTTTACCTTTGTTTTCAGTAATTTCAATTATTCTTTCTGTAAATTCTTTTTCTAGTTTTTCTCTAGGGGGATGATCTCTTAAAGCATATGTTGATTCAATTATTAAAGCATCAATCTTTGGAATGCCATCTGAAATTGCAAAATTTGTAGCCTTAACTAAGTTTGTTGATTTTGTATTTATATCTCCAGTATATAGTATCTTCTTATTATCAACCTCAATTAAAACTGAAACACTTCCAGGAATATGTCCGGCGTTAAAAAATGTAATGAAAATATTATCACTAACTCGTCTACGTTGACGATTTTCAAGAAAATGGGAATTATTTATTAATTTATCTAGCTCTCTATATCCAAATGGATAATAGAAATCGGAAATTTTAATCATATCTTTAACAAGAACTTTTGTTATGGCTAGTGAGACTGGATTTGTAAAAAGTGGTACAGAAGATTTTTTATAAAGATAAGGTAATCCTCCTGAATGATCGATATGGCTGTGAGTAAGAGCTAAGGCTTTCAAATTTTCTGTATCAAACTCTTTTGGAAGTCTATTTTTACCTTTAAATCGCACGCCATAATCTAAAAGGCATTTTTCCCCTGATTTAGATTCTATCATGATAGCAGAGCGTCCAACTTCTCTGCATCCACCTAAAAATGAAATTTTTACCATTTATTAAAGACTCTATGAAAATAAAGAACTATTTATATTAGATAAAAAGGGAAAAAATTTCAATTTTTTCATTTTTTTTCATAACAGTATATAAAATTATAGCTTGATTTTGTTTTATGCTTTATATGGAAAAATAATTGTTATATGTTTTAATAAAGTTCTTGAAGTTTAAAAAAAAAAGAAAATTAAATGAAGGTTCAAACAATTAAAAAAACTATTTTATTTTTTTTATTACATTAGTTAATAAAGCTATAACATTATTAACATTTTTACCAAATATTTCCAATATCTCATCCCATGTAACGGGGACTTCATCTTCTTTCCAACAATCGTAATCAGTGGACATCGCTACAGCTGCATATGGAATGCCAGCTTCATTTGCTAAAATCGTCTCAGTTGCGATGCTCATATTTATCACATCAGCCCCCCATATCCTAAACATTTCTGATTCTGCTCTTGTAGAGAATCTTGGACCTTCTATAGTGACTACTGTCCCTTTTTCGTGATATTTAAGATTAAGTTCCCTTGCAGTTTCAATAAAGATATTTCTTAATTCTTCAGAATAAGGATAAGCCATAGCAGTATGTTTCGCTTCTCCAGGAGGAAATTCTTCAAAAAAACTTACTTTCCTAAGTCTTGTGAAATCAATAAATTGGTCAAGAATAACAAAATCACCTCTTCCAATTTCTTCTCTTAAACTACCGCATGCTGTCGTCGCTAAGATGTGGGTACAACCCTGATCTTTTAATGCTTGTATATTAGCACGAAAGTTAACCTGTGTTGGGGGGATTGTATGTTCTCTTCCATGTCTTGCTATGAGAACTACATCAACATCATGAATTTTTCCCAGTTTTAGAGGAGAAGTTGGTTTTCCATATGAAGTATCAACGTCTAAATCTTTAGGATCTTTTAAAATATCTGGATTATCTAATCCTGAACCGCCAATTATACCGATTTTAACCATAATATTCACTATTTAGAATTTTGAATTATAATATTAAAAATTTTATAAATTATTTTTTTTATAAATGGATTCATTGTTTATCTTATAGTTAATTATTTTAAATTTTCCTAATAAAGAAAAACATTTAGTAAATTAATTATGAAATTCGAGGGAAATGCTGAAATTGGCATAATTGGTGGAACTGGATCTGATATAGAATTAGATAATGCCGATAATATAAAAGTTTATACCCCCTATGGGGCTACATCTGATTTTATAAAAGTAGGCGAATTTAATGATAAAAAAGTTGCATTTCTTTCCAGACATGGTACTGGTCACACCATACCACCTCACAACTTAAATTTTAGAGCAAATATATGGGCAATGAAAGAACTGGGAGTAAAATACATCATATCGCCCTCAGCAGTAGGGTCACTAAAAAAAGAACATAATAAAAGAAAATTCATTTTAGTAGATCAATATATCGATAGAACTAAAAAAAGGTCAGAAACTTTTTACGAGAGAGGTCAAGTTTGTCATATTAACCAAGCTGATCCATATTGTGAATATCTTAGAAATGTACTTTACGAGAATGGAAAAAAAATCGACGGATTAAATATTCAAAATGGAGGCAATTATGTATGTATAGAAGGACCAAGATTCTCTACAAGAGCAGAATCAAAAATGTTTAGATTATGGGGTGGTGATATCATTGGGATGACAACATTTCCAGAAGTTGTTCTTGCAGCGGAAAAAGAAATCTGTTATTGTTGTATAGCAATGGTCACAGATCTTGATGTATGGGCTGCTGAGTGCTCTAATTGTGGAATTGTAGAGTATGGAGCTAATTGTCCTCAATGTGGAGGTCCTATACAAAAGCTAGTTGTCACTATAGAAGAAGTATTAAATACAATGGAAACTAATGCTATAAATCTAAAGAGACTTCTTGAAATGAGCATTCCACAAATTAACACCGAGAGAGATTGTACCTGTCATCATTCATTGACTGGTGCAATTTTATAGTTTATTGATTCAAAGTAAAAAAAAGTTTGTGGTAATTTTTATTAATAATATTTAGTTTTTGTAAAATAATTCACTCTTCTACAGGAATTTCTACTAATGAAAGTATTTCATAACCTACTAACTGATCTCTTCCATGTAGACTTCCAGTAAGTTCAATAATAAATGCAACTCCTTCAACAATCCCACCTGATTTTTCTACTAAGCTACATGCTGCTTTTGCAGTACCACCTGTTGCTAATAAATCATCAAAGACTAGCACTTTATCTCCCTTTTCAATCGCATCAATATGCATATGTATAGAGTCAGTCCCGTATTCGAGTTGATAAGTTTCGCTTATTGTTTTATATGGTAATTTTCCTGGTTTTCTAATCAAAATAAAACCAGCACCTAACTCATATGCAATTACTCCTCCAAAAACGTATCCTCTTGCTTCTATTGCTGCAACTTTATTAATCCCCCGACTTTTAAAGTGTTCTATAATTCTATCACACGCTTCTTTAAATGGTGCGTGAACTTTGCATAGAGTAGTTATATCTTTAAATTGAATTCCTTCTTTTGGCCAATTTGGTACGTTTCTTATATGTTTTAACAAATCCATACTGAAATCAACATTTATAATATTGGTTTTAATTTATGTAAATTAAAAATTATATTTAAAATCCAATAGTCTAATATCTTAAAATGAAGAAAAATTGGAGTGATTGAAATTAAATATTATTTCTTTTTTAATAGAGTTATTCTTCTAATTTTTAAATTGCTGGTTTTTTAATGAAAATAGGAAGGTTAAAAGAATCTTAAATAATTACAAAAAATTAAATAAAAATTAAGTCATAAAAAATATATTACAATCATTTTTATAATAAAAACTATTTAGAGTTAAGTTCCGATGAAAATTCTATTATTTGGTCCTCAGAATGCTGGAAAGACGAGTTTAATGCGAACTACCTGTTTAGGATATAATTTCATGAAAGTTGCAAATTTAAAACCAACTAAGGGTATTTCTCGAGAAAATTTTATTTTCCGTGGCATAATGGAATTGAATGTATGGGATGCAGGTGGTCAAGAACGATATTTAGAGAGATATTTTTCGGATTCCCAAAGAGAATTAATCTTTTCGGAAGTTACCACCGCAATTTTTATGGTAGATTCTGCGGTAGTTGATTCAAGAGTTAGGGAAGTCTTTGATAAATTTCTTGATTACATTTTCGAGTTTAGTCCTCACTTGGAAAAAGTGTATGTATTACTAAATAAAATTGATTTACCCGAATCAAAAGAAGATGATGTTTTTAAATTATTATCTACAGATTTAACAGATAATATTAGATATAAAATTGCATTTACTCCTGTATCTGTTAAGGAGGGCAGTGCCCAACACAGATTAATTGAAATCTTAGATTATGAAATTCAAAAATCAACCCTTTCTATGCAACGATTGGGGAAAATTAGATATTTACTTGATCAATTAAAAATGAGCACATTATCAGAATACCTTTTGTTTAACCAACCAGATGGACTTTTAATTTCTTCTACTTTTGGCAAATTTGAAAGTTTAAAACCCTTAGAATTTATGAAATTCGAGATGGGAACCTTAGATTCAAACTTATATGTCATATATCAAAAAATAATGGAATTATTAAATATGCAAAACTTTTCTCCGCTAGCATTATCTACAATCGTATTTGAATCAGATGTTTGTTTTGTTCTTATTAAAGAGGTTAGCGAGAGTGCTGTAATAATGGCAGTGACTAAAAATAAAAAAATGGATGTTTTCTCAGGTGTAATGAATGCTTTAAATGGAGAAAATTATAATAATCTAAAAGAATTTATGACAAAACCTCAGTTTTGATTAAAAGAAGAAATCCAGTCTCAATTAAAAATAAAAAAATAGGTTTTTTATAAAAAATCATTAATTTAATAAATTTATGATTCCTTTTCCATTAATCCGCGCTTAGTTAATAATTGTTGCTTGGAGTGATGGGGTTTTCTTAATACAGTATCATTAGATTTTTCGATTTCTCTGGCATCTTCACACATCTTAGCAGCATAGGCCATCATTTCATGAGCTGCGGCTAATAATGGCATGTAGTCTTCTTTTTCTTTAAGTTGAAAACATGCTTTCCCCGTTATTTTAGAAACTGAGGCTGCTAGTTCGAAAGCGGCAATTACTTTAGCTTCTGCATATGGATTAGAAAATCCAGCGGCCTTTACTGCAACTGTTGCATCAATAATAATCTGAGGTAAAGCAGGGGATTTTCCCTCTAACATATCCATGATAACTTTATTCAATTCTTCGGTTATAACTCGGAGTGCTCCTGATATAGCAAGAACTTTTAGTAAATCTGCATTAAAAATACTCATTTCAACTGGATCCAAAAAAGGGCGTCTCGCGCCGATCATAGAGTCGCAATTTACTAAAATGTAACCCATACCCTTTTCTTTAATCTCATCTACGGCTTTTTTAGCAGGAGCATCTGAGATAACAATTGTCGGTATGCTCCCCGCCATTTCTCTTGCTCTCTGTGGTCCTTTAAGAGCTGCATTAGGAGATGACATTAATATCAATTCAGGTTCCCATTTCAGTAGGTCTTTCATAGTCTCTTCGCAAAATTCAGGGGGATGCATTTTAGCCCCGGATGTTACCTCATATACATTAATTCTAGTAGCTTCTGCTCTTTCATCCATTAAAAAGGCAAGTAAAAGAGATGATCCTATTGTACCATTCTTCAATATTCCGATTTTTAAAACTTTTTCTTCGCTCATTTTAATTTACACTATTTTTAACTCAAATTCAAGTTTAAGATTATAAATTTTTCAGCAATTTTATTATTTTCTAATATATTATTTTCTATTATAACACTTGATGGATAAGTTTTAAAAAAAATAGGTTGTAGAAAAAATGGAATTAAATGGAGTAGAAATTGTCGATACTTATTGCGAGGCATTTGGAGGCTTCTTTGCCCGGGTATTAGTGACTGCAATTACTGAAAATTGGGCCAAAATTGCTGGACAAGTAGCCACAGGATATGGAACTTCAACCATCCATTGTGATGCTGAAGCTGCTATTGATGTTAATGTCCCAGCAGACCAAACACCTGATAATCGTCCTGGAGTTGCCCTAATGTTCTTTATATCAGATAAGAAGAAAATTGGCAGTGTTGTGATGAATCGTTTAGGTCAATGTGTTTTAACCTGTCCTACCACTGCTTGTTTTGATGCTATGAAGGGATCGCTGGAGCCTGAAAAAATATTTGAGATAAAAATCGGTGAAAATTTAAGATATTTTGGAGATAAATTTGAGGAAAAAGAGGGCAACATGTGGAATATACCAGTTATGGATGGAATTTTCAAGTGCCAGGACATGATGAAAGTAGGTAAGGGGATTGCGGGTGGAAATTTTCTCATAATAGGAAAAGATCAAGAATCAACCTTAAAAGCTGCTGAAGCCTCTATAGATGTGATTAAGGATTTAGAGGATGTAATTGCTGCATTCCCAGGAGGTATAGCTAGATCTGGTTCAAAAGTTGGATCCAAATATAGTTTTCTTGGAGCCTCAACAAACGATGCATTCTGCCCCACATTGAAACAAAAATCTGCGAATACTGAGCTCAAAGAGGGGGATAATTGTGTTTATGAAATTATTTTAGATGGTGCCACTGAAGACGCAATTAAAAAAGCTATGAAATTAGGCATTGAAGCTGCTGTTAAGGTCTCGGGAATAAACCGAATTTCTGCGGGGAATTATGGAGGCAAGCTCGGAAAGTTCCAATACTACCTTAAAGATGTTTTGGGATTATAAAATCGAACTCACACAAAAATTATTTAAAAAAATTTTTTTCTTTATTATAATTTCCTTTTAATTTTTCGCTTTGGCATGGGTTTTTTTGGTAATTCTTTCTCGGGTTCAGTTTTGATTTCTTCCTTGACAGGTTTTGGTTTTGTGGGAGTTTCTTTTTCTTTTACAGGTTTTATTTCCTTTTTTGGCTTTATTTTTGAAGGTACTTTTTCTTCTATAGGTTTATATTTTGCATATTTTGATTTACCTAAATGATAACCCAATCCAATTCCAACAATTATCCCTATTATTGAACCAATGACCAATGTAATCCAAGGTAAAAAATTTGAAAGTAAATCAGGAATAACTGTAATTTGTTGGGGTCCAGTATCAAAGTCGTCATCTAGGTCTGTTGTTTCTCCATCCGTATCAGTAACAGAAACATAGACTGTCCATGTTCCAGGGGTTAAATCCTCAGTCCTGATAGTTAATTCAGTACCATCTTCATATGCAATAGAAGCCTCATATTCATCCTCTTCATCTCCAACATAATCTTCCATAATAAGTTTTACAGTAATATAGGAAATACCCTCAACATCGCTTACATCAAAATCAAATTCCAAATCATCACCATAGGGGACTGAGATCCTCTCATCTGTATCAATATCATTAATCTCATATCCATCGATCTCTGGAGGATTATTTTTTATTAATATTCCCGTATTATTAGTACTTACCCCTCCGTCACTATCTGTGGCTGTAAATTCTATATCATAATTTCCTTTAGGTCGTGCGGCACCAATAGTGAAGTTTCCTTCAAAAATATTACCTTGAGGATTATATAAGTAAGAATTAGAAACTGTTAGGCCATTTGTATCGCTAATTGTCATCTTAAGATCCTTTATAGCACTTTCGATATCACTGGCATTTAAAGTCACAGTACAAAATTGTTCTCTAAAAACCGAGCTTGGGCTAAATTGAATATTACTAATTAAAGGATTGGTATTTAAAATAAGAAATCCAAAATAATCGGTATTCCAAGTAAGCCAATTATCATCTGTCATATTAACCGCAACATAATAATGAGTATTTACTTTATCAAATTGCTCATCTATAGTAAAATTAATTTGAAAGGGATTATTCACGAACACTTCAATGATTTCTTGTTGAGATTTGTAAGTTGAATTTACTACAGTAATCTCCCATTTATAAATCCCAGATCCATCAATCACTATATCAGCAAGTACTTCGTCATCTCTATAATATTCAGTACTATTGAAACCGACCATACTAGTAGAGCGTATTGTAAAATTGGTATGATATATCGCATCTATGTTTATTAGTTCGTTTGATTCATTATATACTAAAAATCGAACTCTTTGAAATCCTAATGGAGCATCTCCTTTTGGTCTATATTCATAAGTAAAATTCTTCATTGTTCCGGGAACATAAGTCATATTAAATTGCTTTATTGAATTATTTGTGAAGGCGATTTCTAAACGGGTTTCATTTGCATATTCAATATCAGAAACATTCACTCTAAAAAATACCGATTCAAATCCCCTACGGATAATTGATGCATTTTGAGAAAATGAATCATAACTTACATCTCCATTTGCATTCTTAATAATTTTATTTTGAATTTCATCTGTTTTTTTAGCATCGAATTGAGCTTTATCATTTGGATAATATGTAGGAGAAACCAAAAAGCTTAAAAAAATAGATGAAATCATCAGCAAAATCAAGATTTTACTAAAAATTTTTTTTATATTCAATTCCGTCGCACCATATTTACCTTCTTAATAATTTTAGCTTTATCTCTTTATTTTTATAATATAAAATAACACCTATAGGAATTGCGATAGGGAGTATATAAAATAATAATAAATTTATTGCTGATACTTGAATTTCGGATTCGAAGTAATCTTCAACTATAACATCATCATCTTCATCCTCTAATTCAATATGAAATTTTTTGTAACCAATTTCATAAGGATTAATTGTTGGTAAGATTTCTACTTCTATTCTATTCTCTCCCGAGACTAATTCTTCCAATTCAATTTCAATTTTGTCATCATTTATTATTAAACTAAATTCTTGAGAATTTTCTTGGTTATTTTGAATGATTAAGATTAGTTTAGCGGGAATCCCTTGCACAACTTTTTCTGGATAGCTTATACTTACTATTTCCAATTTTGATATAACATTAATCGTTAATATTTCACTTTTAATTACTGTGTTTCCTTTTAAAATTTTCATAGTTATTTCAAATGAATCGACATCAATATTATTCGAAATGCCGACTCTTATTACAATGGTTCTAACCTCACTTTCATCCAGAGTATAGGAAAAAAGATTTTGACCTACAACGAATTCACCCGTAAATGTAAGGTTTAAGGATTGGTTATTATTCGGTAAATAATTGATTAATTCTAAGGAAACTCGTATACTATTACCTTCTACAACTTCTTTATTATAAAACAAATTTGAATAGGTAAGAGCATCAGATATTATAATAGGTAAAAGTATTTCTAAATATAATACACTCCCATTCATGAATGTAATACGCAATGTTCTTGATCCATTTACAGCGGAAGGTAATGCTGTAATATTTAATTCCACTAGTGTTTGAGTTTTGTTTTCAAATATCAAATCATATCGGGTATAATTGAAAACACCAAAGCCCTCCAGAGTTACATTTATTGTTAAATTGAAATTATATTCACTTTTAATTGTAATATTAATCTCACGAGTTTGACCCTGATAAAACTCATCAACTTCATCAATTTCACTTAAACCAATGATTTCACCCACAACTTCTAAACCTGAAATGACATTGAATGTTTTATTAGC
>SMTZ1_10015318_pt1 | contig 10315 bp, 5 predicted proteins | sample DeeMarSWOR136_30_FD_25667 | JGI IMG/M metagenome (IMG submission 25667) | reverse complement strand
GCGACAGCCTCCGGCTTCCTGCTGTCCTATACGGATGTTTTGCTGATGAATTGTACTCTTCCCAATCCTGAGACTTCTACTTTCCCGCCGGGTGCAGAAAAGGATTCGCTTCCGATAAAAAATTGTTCTGTGTGTTCAGCCTGGGGAAGTGCCACCACAGACGGACGCTTGATCGGAATGGATACCCTCGATTCAGGTGAAGCTGCCTATGGAGTAATCATTTTGGCCTTTCCAGATAAGGGAAACAATTATATTTGCGGCGCTCAAGCCGGAGAGATAGGGGATCATTTCTTGATGAATAATCAGGGGCTATTTGTGGGAAACAGCGGGGGAGGCGGTTCCCCACGGGATGTGGACACGAACTATGGCTTGTCCTGGTCCTGTTCTCTTACCCACATCGTCCGTTTCGCAAACAGCGCCTATGAGGCCAGAGACATGCTTCTGCCCTGGCAGATCAACATCCCGGAAAACTTTCATTTTGTCGATGTCAAAGGCAATGCCTGTGTTGTGGAAAAGACGGCAGCCGTTCAGAGTGTCCGAAAATCCGGTGACTTTGGGGAGAAGGCTTTTCTCTATTCCACAAATAACTACTTGAATAAAGAGATGATGCCGACCAAAAAAGGGGGATTCATCAAACAGCATGGCGGTTACGGAGCTTATGCTGCTCCCCGCAACCTGATGCTTTGGGATATGCTCCACAATTATCACGGTCATGTCAACGTGGAATTCATGAAAATGATGCTGCGGTTTCCAGGCGATGCTCCACCCTATCCACCGGAAGGAGGTTGGGACGCCAAGGTCTGCCGGCCATCGAATTCGTGGGTTTCGGTGCTGCTCCCGGATGATGGGGATGAGGGTACGGCTTATATCTGCACAGGACCGGCTGGTCGTGTGATCCATTCATCGACCGCATCGGATGGAGAAGAGATGCTGTCGAGCTATCCCTATATAGAGGGCACCCATACTTTTTACAAATTAATTCTCGCTGCCAATCCTAAGCAAGTCGTCGAAGCAGCCCAGAAGGCAGCCAGGATAGACATAGCCACTGCCTACAAAAAGCTGATGTATCTCAACTTAACGGATACCGGATATGGCGCCTTGAATGAGTTGTATTCCCTGGCCAATGCCGAGTACTACCAGGGTAAAGTCTACTTTAATAAGGGACTGCTGGCCAGCGGGGATGAAGCCCTCTCTTACCTGGCAAAGGCGGTTACAGCTTTTACCCGATCCCAAGCCCATGCACTCCAGGTTTATGAAGCTCTGGTGCCTGCTCCCACCAGTCCATCTGACCTAGGCTTGAGGCCTTTTGGCGGTAATTGGGCTTCGTGGGAGACCAGGACTGGAAAAGGGAAGTAGTGTAAATCCCGAAGGGGAAAAGATGCCGACTTTAAGAAAATGGGGACTGTCCCTTTTAGTCCTTATTTTAAAGAAGATAGGGACTGTCCCCTTTTTAGAAGAATGAATAAGGTGTCGGCAGATTTTATGAATAATTCAGGAAAGGGATTTTAGGAATTCTTTCAGCCCCTCACTGAACTCGGGCCTTTTCAGGGCAAGGGATATGGTTGCTTCGAGGAAGCCCATCTTGTCGCCGCAATCATACCGGTCCCCTTCAAAGAGAACCCCATAGACTTTCTGCTTCTCCAGGAGGTACTTGACGCCATCCGGGAGCTGGATTTCTCCCCTGTGATCGGGTTTTGTCTTCTTTATGCCCTCGAAGATTTCGGGTGTAAAAACATATCGTCCCAGACTGGCCAGGTCGGAAAAGGCCTTCTCCGGTCCGGGCTTTTCGACCAGGTCCTCAATCTGGAACACCCTTTCAGTCACTTGCCTGGGTTTGACAATCCCGTACATCTTCGTTCCTTCCTCATCTGTGCGTCCCAGGACGATGGCAGAAGCCTGATACTCATCGTAGGCATTGATGAGCTGCTTTGTGCAGGGCGTTTGACAGTCATATATATCATCAGGGAGGAGAACGGCAAAAGGCTCCTGGCCTATGAATTTTTCACCCATGAGAACCGCATGTCCCAATCCAAGGGCTTCCTTCTGCCGGATGTAGCAGAATTCCGCGAGTTCGGAAATCCTTCTGACCTCTTTGAGATAATCGAGTTTTCCCTTTTCTTCCAGAAATTGTTCCAGTTCAGGACTGCTATCAAAGAAATCTGCCATCGAGGATTTCCCTCGGCTGGTGATGATGGCGATGCTCTCTATCCCGGACTGAACCGCCTCTTCAACAGAGTAGAGAATGAGGGGTTTATCTATGACCGCAAGCATCTCTTTCGGCAGGGACTTTGTCGCGGGAAGGAACCGCGTCCCGAAACCTGCCGCAGGAATGATGGCTTTTCGTATCTTCATTTTATCTCCTTAAGCGAGAAATAATGAATCTATCCCGCACCGGGCCATATTGGACTACCCGGAAGGAATTCTACTCGAATCTTTCTATTTATTTATTTAAAATCTGTAACTAACGGAGATTGTGGGCACAAGTATACTCGTGTTGTATCTGCCGGGCTGAGCTGTCTCCCAGTCAGGATCGGTCGCCACCCTCTCCACAGGAACATTCCTCTCTTTTCCCATCAGGTACTCAATGCCGAAATCCAGCTGAAGACCGTTGAGGTTGGTACCAAAACCGGCTGTGATCACGTTGAAATCAAAATTGGGCAGGAGCACATTCATCGTCCTATCCGGAGCCGCTGATGGGTCGTAATAATATCCCGCCCGAAAGGCGAGTGAATTGATCTTGTATTCTGCGCCGATCCGAATCTGGAGGGCATCATCCCAGTGCATGGGCCTGGCATCCTCGCCGCTTTGTTCCATCATCGACGCCCAGAACGGGTCGACGAAAACAGTCTCCATCACGTCAATCTTTGACCATTGAGTCCACTGCACATCACCTGTAAGAGTCAGCCCTTCAATTGGTTTGAACGCGACTCCTCCAGCGAGCCACATCGGCCATGTGACTTCTCTTTCAACGTCACATGTGTCGTTTATCGGTATGCCCATTGCCGTACTCAGGTCATTCATACCGCTGATGGTGGCCTCTCCTTTGAATCCAACAGTGCTGGCGGAGCGGAAGGTCGCCCCAAAGCTCAACTTATCCACTGGCTTAAAAAGCACTCCGAGAGTCGCACCATATCCCCATCCAGTCATACTTTCCTCATACTGGCTGAGGTCGACAACTGGCATCGGTGCTTCCGTCGCACCCGCCCACATGGAGATATCGAACATGGCATAGTTTATGTTAAGTGTGGCTCCAAGGGACAACTTATCATTGACCTTAAGCGCGAGTGCAGGGGAAAAAGTGACCATTCCTATTTTGCTCATCCAGTTAACGGTCGGATTCGCAGGCAGGCCGGCTTGAACCGGGAGTAACGCAAAATCAGTCCCATCCCACTGGGCCCCAAGGCCGGAGGGAACATACACACCTAAACCGACAACCACTTTCTCGCTCACAGGATAATAATAGGCAGCCAGGCCAGCCAGGTAGTGTTTGGTATCAGTTCTCGCATTCACTAGTGTGATGACTGGCGGGACATCCACATCCAGCCTGTACTTGCTGGAAGGAATGAGGTCTGTTCCGTAGAAGCCAAAATACTTCTTTTGGAAAAGGGCCATACCTGCCGGATTCCAGTAAATGGCGCTAAAATCATCCGCCAACCCGACAAAGGCTCCACCCATAGCCAGAGCCCGCGTTCCGAGGCTGTTCAGGTTCAAACCGTTGGCCATTGCCAGAGAGCTTAAAAAACAGATGGAAAGGAGAACCAAGAAAAATACTTTCCTATTTTTCATACTGACCTCCTTCTTCTTTTCTCCTCTGATTACAGATTTTATTTTTCTTTGTCAAATGGAATGAGCTCCGCTTTTCTGCGCTTCTGTTAAAAAACTATCTTTAAAAAAGGTTTAAACAGCCTGGACATCTTTAACCTCAGGGACTCGCTTTTTTATGAAGCGCGTAATGCCCTGGGTTAACGTCATTTCCCTCATGGGACATCCCTCGCAGGCCCCCAAAAGCCTGACTTTCACCACACCATCCTCTGTAACATCCACAAGCTCCACATCGCCTCCATCGGCTTTGAGGTGGGGTCTGACCTCATCCAGTGCTTTTTTGACATCTTCTTTCATGTCTTTCTCCTTGAGATATTTTAATTGCCAGAAGTCATAACTATATTAGATTCCGGAATATTTCTCAAATAGTCAATAGGGGACGTTCCCCAAGGTACCACCTCTTTTTATAAAGAAGAGGGACTGTCCCTCTTCTTTTTTAAGTAAGGACTGAAAGGGATAGTCCTCATCCAAGAGGTGGTACCTTGGGGAACGTCCCTAATACTTCTTAAACACAAACTCTTTTTTGTCGTTCACGCTGACCTTGATTTTATCTCTCTCTTTATACTTCCCTTCCAAAATCTTCTGCGCCAGAGGATTCTGGATGTCTCTCTGGATCGTCCTCTTCAGCGGCCTTGCCCCGTAAACCGGATCATATCCTCTTTCTGCCAGGAGTCTTTTCGCTTCCTGACTCAACTCAATATCTATTTTTTTATCGTGAAGCCTTTCTCTCAACTCCTCAATCTGAATATCGACGATCTCCAGGATAACATCTCGAGAGAGAGCCTTAAAAATGACAATCTCGTCCATCCGGTTCAAGAACTCGGGCCTGAAATGGGTCTCCATGATGGCCATCACTTCTTTCTCCATCTTCTCAAAATCCTGGCTGAGCTCCTTGATCACCTGGCTCCCCAGGTTGGATGTCATGATGATGATGGTGTTCTTAAAATCAATTGTCCGTCCTTTTCCGTCTGTCAAGCGGCCGTCATCCAAAATCTGAAGAAGAATGTTGAAAACATCGGCATGGGCCTTTTCAATCTCATCGAGGAGGATGATCGAGTAGGGCCTGCGCTTGATCGCTTCGGTGAGCTGTCCTCCTTCTTCGTATCCGACATAGCCGGGAGGAGCGCCGATCAATCGTGATACAGTGTGCTTCTCCATGTACTCAGACATGTCGAGCCTCACCAGTGCCTTTTCGTCATCAAAAAGAAACTCGGCGAGCACACGAGCCAATTCGGTCTTGCCGACACCCGTGGGGCCAAGAAAAATAAATGAGCCCAAAGGACGGGAAGCATCCTGGATGCCGGCCCGGGCCCGCCGGATGGTATCTGAGACGGCCCTGAGCGCATGGTCCTGGCCTTTGACTCGTTCAGCCAGGATGGACTCCATTGTCACCAGCTTTTCCATCTCTCCCTCGAGCATCTTTGAGACAGGGATCCCTGTCCATTTGGAAACCACTTCTGCCACATCTTCTTCATCGACCTCTTCCTTGAGCATCTTCTTCCCCTTCTGGACTTCTGCCAGTTTACCAGTGATCTCCTTCATTTCCTTTTCTGTCTCAACCAGCTTCCCGTATCTGATCTCAGCCACCTTCTCTAAATTGCCATCCCTCTCTGCACTCTGCTCCTCTATCTTGAGGGAATCCATATTTTCTTTCAGCTTATTCAAAGAGTCGATCAGCTCCTTCTCTTTCTGCCAGTGCGCCTTGAGAACAGAGGATTGCTCCTTTAAATCGGCCAGCTCCTTGGTCAATTTATCCAACTTTTCCTGTGCGCTCTTATCCTTTTCTTTTTTTAAGGCCTGCCTTTCTATCTCAAGCTGGATGATTTTTCTCTCCAGCTCATCTATTTCTTGAGGCATGCTGTCGATCTCAATCCGGATACGAGAAGCGGCTTCATCTATCAAATCTATAGCCTTGTCCGGGAGGTAGCGGTCAGCTATGTAGCGGTTGGAAAGAGTGGCCGCCGCAACGATGGCAGAATCCTTGATCGCCACTCCATGGTGCACCTCATACTTTTCCTTCAAACCTCTCAAGATGGAAATTGTTTCCTCCACCGAAGGCTCTCCGACATAAACCTGCTGAAACCGCCTTTCCAGAGCCGCATCCCGCTCAATGTATTTTTTGTATTCGTTAAGGGTTGTCGCTCCCACACAGCGAAGCTCTCCTCTCGCCAGAGATGGTTTGAGCATGTTTGAAGCATCGACAGCGCCTTCGGCGGCTCCGGCTCCGATGATGGTGTGAAGCTCATCGATGAAAAGAATAATGTCTCCCTCTGCCTCTTTGATTTCCTTGAGGACGGCCTTCAGCCTGTCTTCGAATTCTCCTCTGTATTTCGTTCCAGCCACTAATGCTCCGATATCCAGGGCGATAAGCCGTTTATTCTTGAGAGGAAGAGGAACATCTCCGTTGGCAATCCGCTGGGCCAGTCCTTCCGCAATGGCTGTCTTCCCCACTCCTGCTTCACCGATAAGCACCGGATTATTTTTGGTTCTCCGAGAAAGAACCTGAATAACTCTTCTGACTTCGTCTTCCCGGCCGATAACCGGATCCAACTTTCCCTGTTTGGCCAGTTCTGTGATATCCCGGGCATACCGCTCAAGAACCCGGTATTTGGCTTCAGGCTGAGGGTCTGTGACTCTCTGAGTGCCTCTTAAAGACATCAGAGCTTTGAGGAGTGCCTCTTCAGTGACCCCATTCTCGATTAAAATCTGACTAGCCTCGCACGTCTTCTCCTTCAGTAAAGCAAGGAAGAGGTGTTCGGTCGAAATGAATTCATCCTTGAGCTTTTCCGCCTCTTTTTGAGCGTTAGTCATTATCTTTCTCAGCGAGGAAGAGAGGTAGGTCTCTTCTCCTCCTTCGATCTTGGGAATCTTATCCAGAGAAGACTTCAGGTCTTCGCGAATTTTTGACAGGTTGACTCCGATCTTGGCCAGGACTGAATTGACGATATTCTCTTCCTGGTTTAAAAAAGTCCAGAGAAGGTGCTCGGGCTTAAGCTCTTGATTTCCCAGCTCTTCCGCTCTGGACTGGGCCTGCTGAAAAGCTTCTTGAGCCATGACAGTGAATTTATCCCATTTCATTGTTCACTCCTCCTCTATTTAAATATTCAAGCTCTTGCATGTCAAGACACCAGAATAAATGGGATCAGGTCTCGACATGAGTTATTTTTAAAATTGAATCAGGCTTTATCAGTTTTTCAAGATGCCAGTCAAAATTCCAGAGATTCGGCATCGGCTCTAACAGGAATTGCGCCTGAATAATGTCCAATGTCGAAGCCTGACCCCAAAGACTGAGTAAAAAATATCAAATGTCGACGTTATCCAAAAGGCATTAAGCCAAGGAGACTCTCTCTTTTTATAAGGGATTGCCACGTTGCGCTCGCAATGACACAAAAAGAAGAAAACAAATTTTTTCAATTTTCCTACTTGACAATTTGTTAAAAGTTGTTATTTTTTTCTTTAGAGAACAAATGGAAGAAATCGAAATCATGAGCTGGCTGACGCTGGATGCCATAAAAAACGCGGCAGAAGTCAAAGAAACGGTGGGAGACCTCCAGATCGGGCACTGTAAATCCGTGTTCTCCGACGCTACGAAAACAAAGAAGAGTTCGAGATCGCTCTCGCCAAACGCAAAGAAGAAGAAGGAGAAGCTCAGTACGAAGAAAATCCAGGATACAATGACGAGGATTTTGCCGACAATGGAGAAGAAGAAGAGGATCTAGAGATTGACGATGAACCGGAAAATATCTGACGTTTTCTCTGGAACTCCCCTTAACAATCACCCAAAGGCAGCCTTTCTTTAGAAGTCAGCCGACAGAAATCAGCTCAGTGTCATTGTCTGTTTATGTGCTTCTTCTATTTTCAATCCCTTAGCTTTTCTTGTCTTCTCCTTTCCCTTTATTTTTGATCTTTTTTTTAAGCTGGCTGAGCAAGTTCAAGGCATCCAACGGTGTCAGCTCGGATATATGACACTTATCAATTTCCTCTTTTATGTCCTTGAGCAATTCTTGTTCTCTATCTTCTTTGAACAAAAGCATCTGAGCTTTGTCCCGTTCTTTCAAAGAGCGGTAAGCGAGCTTCGGGCGCCCGGCATCATCCAGTTCCTGTTTCTCCAGGTTGAAAAGGATTTCTCTAGCCCTCTCGACTACCGCTCGAGGAATTCCGGCTAGCTTGGCCACATGAATTCCGTAGCTCTGGTCTGAAGGACCAGAAACGATCTTCCTCAGAAAAACGATGTCATCCTTCCTCTCTTTCACAGTCACGTGATAATTCTTGATCCTGGATAATGTCAGTGCCAGCTCAGTCAACTCATGGTAATGGGTTGCGAACAGTGTTTTGGCTCTGATATCTTCCTTTTCATGAAGGTGTTCCGCCACAGCCCAGGCGATACTCAATCCATCAAAAGTGCTCGTTCCTCTCCCGATTTCATCCAGCAAGATCAGACTTTTTTCCGTGGCATTGTTTAATATTTTCGCAGTCTCGAGCATCTCCACCATGAAAGTGGATTGACCTACACTCAGGAAATCCATAGCCCCGATGCGTGTAAAAATGCGGTCCACCACACCGATTTCAGCTTCTCGTGCAGGCACAAAAGAGCCCATCTGGGCCAGAATGCAGATTAAAGCGACCTGCCTCAGATAAGTGGATTTTCCTCCCATGTTCGGCCCGGTCACAATCAGAATCTGGTCTTCCTTTCGATCCAGGTATGTATCATTGGGGATAAACGGCTCGTCGCTGGTGATTTCGATAACAGGATGCCGGCCTTCCACAATTCTTAATCTGTCCTCAGAGTGGATGTGCGGACGATGATAGTTCCGAAGCGACGCAAGCTCAGAAAGCGAGGAAAGTACATCCAATACGGCAATATCAGAGGCAATTTTCTGAAGTCGCCTTGTTTCTTTTGAAATTTTTTCTCGCACTTCCAGAAAAAGGTTATATTCCAGCTCTGCTATCTGCTCTTCAGCGTTGAGGACTTTTTCTTCGTATTCCTGGAGTTCCGGAGTGATGAACCGCTCGGAATTCGCCAATGTCTGTTTTCGGATGTAATCTCCGGGAACAAGGGAGAGATTCGGTTTGGTGACCTCGATATAGTAACCGAATACTTTGTTGTAACGAATCTTCAGAGAAGAGATGCCAGTTTTTTCTCTTTCCTTTTTCTCGAGAAGAGAGATGAAGCTCTTCCCGGAATGGCTCAATTTCCTCAATTCATCCAGTTCGGGATTGTAGCCATTCTTAATGACTCCGCCTTCGGTCAGTAAAAAAGCCGGTTCATCCAGAATCGCGCTGCCGATCAACTCCACCAGGTCTTCAGCATTATCCCAGTTTTTACGGATATGCTTGACCGTCTGGGTTGTGAACGGCTTAATGATTTTTTGAACACTGGGGAGGGGTAAAAGTGATTTTTTCAAGGCCACGAGGTCCCGGGCATGGGCAACCGCCAGGGAGATTTTCCCCGTGAGGCGTTCGAGATCGAATATCTCTTTCAAACTCGCCCTTAATTCCTGACGTTCAATGCTGCGATCGAGAAACTCCGAGACAGCGTCCAGCCTGTGATTGATCTCCGAACAATCGAGGAGAGGTTGGAGAAGCCAACTTCGGATGAGCCTCCCGCCCATTGAGGTCATCGTGAAATCAATGATATCGAGAAGAGAATCTTTCAGGCTCCCATCTCTCAAGTTTTTCACAAGCTCCAGGTTCTTTATTGAAGTCACATCCAGGGCCATCTGGAGCCCGGACCGGATATAGGAGACTTTATGGATTAGAGAAAGGGAATCCTTGCGCACTCTTTTCAGATAATCCAGAAGAGCGCCTGCCGCTGAAACGGCAAGATCCTTATCCTCGAGGTCGAATCCCGCCAGAGACTTCACCTGAAAATGTCCCTCAAGCACACTCTTAGCCTGTGCGAAATCAAAAATCCAGTCCTCCTGAGGACTTTTCAAGACCGATATCATGCTGTTGCGCGAGAGGACTTCGGTGACGTTCTTCTCTTCGCTCTCCGGGTAGATGATCTCTTTCGGAGAAATCCTGAAAAGCTCATCATCAAGAAGTCTTCTTCCCTGCAAATGGCTCTGTGTAGTTTTCATCTGTCCCGTGGCTAAATCAATCAGAGCCAATCCCCAATCTTTTTCTGCCAAATACAGGCTGGCAATGTATGTGCTTTCCTTGGCTCCCTCAAGCTCGAATTCGACTGCTGTTCCCGGAGTCAATACCTTGACTACATCTCTTTTGACAACTCCTTTCGCCTTCCTGGCATCCTCCACCTGCTCGCAAATGGCCACTTTAAATCCTCTCTTGAGAAGTTTAGTCAAATAGGATTCAGCGGCATGGTAGGGGATTCCGCACATCGGGACTTTCTGACGTGATGTCAAAGCAATCTCAAGAACTGATGATGCGATCTTCGCGTCCTGATAAAACATCTCATAGAAATCCCCGAGCCGGAAAAAGAGAAGCGCATCCTTATAATTATTCTTAATCTTCTGGTACTGCTGCATCATCG
>SMTZ1_10008425_pt1 | contig 10315 bp, 12 predicted proteins | sample DeeMarSWOR136_30_FD_25667 | JGI IMG/M metagenome (IMG submission 25667) | reverse complement strand
GCAAGAAAGCGGACAGACGCTCTCTTTATAACCATCTCCTGACCTGGTAACTATCGCCTCGCCGAAGGTATTTATTTTGCCATTTGTTTGATATATCTTCGACAGAGCCAGAGAGGAATGATCCCAACAATCCCGAATGAGCAATCAATTAATCGCCAGAAAACGGGAATCCCCCTTATTTGACCGAATATCAAAGCCACGGGAATTACCAAAATGCAGGCAATCATTCCGAATTCGATTACCCAAACATTCTTTACCGGATCTCGCAACGCCCCCAGAAAAGCTATGGCTATAACAATATGACCGAATGCAAGCCAATCCATCCCGTAATAGATGAAGGAGCTATCCTCAGGTATATCTGCCAGCCCCCGGTGAACAAATGAAATCCAATGGGCCATTGGTGGGTACACCTTCTCCATAAATGTCCCCTCTCCGATAAAACGCTGCAGAACATCAATCTCCCACCTGATAGGAATCGCCGTTAAACCGCTTATAACAAGCGCAAATATAAAAAATCCAAGAATATATCCAACTCTTCTCTTAAGTACCCGGCTATCCATAAAGTTTTTCTTTCTGTAACCGCTGTTACTTTCGACAGTCATCTTAAATCGCTCAATGCTATATTAAATCCCGCCGGCAAAAAACTATATATCGCCATCATACTTAAAGAGAGCAACGGTGTAATTTCTCACTTATACTGGGCATATACATAGATACCGGGTTTCACTTGTCTCAGATACCAATAATGGTAGGTTTCGACATAGTCTGTCGACCCAACTATGACACCGTGAAGATACCAACTTATGGCTATATATTTCGGCTCACCGTTTTTTGCTATGTCGATAGAAATATCTGGTTCTGGTAGAATAGCATTTGGTTGTTTAGGCCATACATTCTTAATAAATTCAGGTATCTCTTCATCCGCCAGTTTAATGTCACCATATGACCAATACGGACTATTCCCATCTGTTAAAAGTTCATTGGCCTTATAACGTGTCATTGTCTTTTCACACCACGCCTGAAGTTTCACAACTCCGATCTTTTTTTCAATATCCTCGGCCAGATCATCGGCTTTTTGGACGTCAATCCCCTGTCCCATACACCAGCGAACTATTCTCCCTAACGTGGTTCTCCCAAAATTTGACCTTGTTGTTGCAAAAATAGTAACTGCTATTATAGCTCCTATAACTATAACTCCTGCACTGACGAGTATATATATGTCCTTCTTTTTCATCTCTCTCATTGTACCTCGAAAAAACTTGCCCAATCTCTACTTCCAACAAACCGCCCTATAGTATATCCACCTTCCGCCCCCCAAACAAGCACAAACTATCCCCGATGTGCCGATTTGAAATGTGAAACCTGTCCTGAGCGTAGTCGAAGGATCCGAGATATGAAATCGCTTAGCGAGTCACGGGTCGCGAACTACGAGCCACTTTTAGCCTTTTTGAGCCTTTAGACTGTTGAGCTTCTTCGCAAGGCGTGATTTTTGACGTGCCGCCGTCCTTTTATGCATCGTGCTGGTCGCAGCGGTCTTGTCCAGCTTCTGGACGATAAGCCGGTACTGCTCGCCTGCCGCCTCCACGTCACCGTTTTCTACCGCTGCATCAAAACGTTTGATTTGTGTCTTTACCTGGCTTTTACGTGCGCGATTAATCGTCCTTCTTTTCGCGTTTTGCCTTACTCTTTTTTTCGCTGATAACGAATGTGCCACTATTAACTCCTAAGAAACTAACGCAATCCTTCCATAAACTTCTGTACTAAATCGTCTCATCCTGCCCCGTACCCGGCCCGGTTCCTTGGCCTCGAATCTTGTCAACACGCTGACGAACATCCCGGTACCCGAAATCAAGCTGGGCAATCTTGCGATAAATCTCCAGCGCCTTGTCCGTCTCTCCCTTCTGCTCATACGACCGCGCAAGATTATACCGCAATTCCTTCGCTACGCCATCATCTTTTATCTCATATGCATCTATCGCCTGTGTGAAAATATCTATCGCATCGGCATACCAGCCCTTGTAGAAAAAGCAAAGTCCTATCTTGTCCATCGATGATATCTTGTGCCGCGGGTCTTTTTGGGCCTCCTGGAACAATGGGATGGCATCATCAAATTTCTTATTACGAATAAGCCGGTTTCCATACTCATACTTGGCCTGCAAATCCGTAGGATAGTTCTCCACGCACTGTTGATAATGTTCCAGCTCCACGCTGTTCAGCTTGGCATTCCACTGAGCAAGCCGAGTCTTCGCCTCGTCGTCTCCGGGCCTGGCTTCAGCAATCGCCTTCGCCTTTCTGACCTTCCGCCTCAGCCGCTTCATACTAATTTGACCCGCCCGCTGCTTATAGCTGAAATCATCCTTCGTCTTATACGCCTTCTCCAGCAGCTCTATCGCCTCCTTTTCACCCTTATCATCCTGCAATTCAGACAAGGCATCCGCCAGATTAAAGATGTTCTTGGGCAGATTCGGGTCCAGAGCATACTCTTTCCTGGCGTCCTCAATCGCAGTCAGACGGTAATCCTCCGTCTTGACCACTGCTTTTTGCGATTGAAGTTTTTCCTGCACCTCACGGTCCTTGATGGACTGCCTGAAATCGCCCTCCTGGTCGTATCTGCCCCTGGCCATCGTCAGCTCAGCCGTCAGGTTCTTAAATTCGTCCGCAAGTTCCGCGTCCTCGGGCTTCAGTTTCGAGGCAAGCTGACATGCAACAATCGCCTTGTCGAATTGACCGATGGATTTGTAAGCATCTTTCAGAAGCACGTATGTGCTGGCTGACGGCCTCTTTGCTGCATTATTTTCCTGAAAAACCAGATTGGCAATCCACCCCACTGTCTTCCGATAACCTCCCGCCGCCGCCGCTTTCAACATCGCCTCCGCATAAGGCAGATGGTCAGGGTCCTTTGCAAAGAGGTACTCGGCGTTAAGCATCTGCTCCAAGGGATTCTTACCCCGAAGACGCTTCATCCTCTCCATCATCGACGGCTTCTTGCCGTCCTTTCCCTGCCGCGTTAGCGCCAATTCGTAAAGCCGCAGATGCCCCTGCTCCAGCGCATCAGGGTCATATCTAAGCCCCTCGAGGTACATATCGATTGCATAATCGAAGTTGTTTTTCACCGCTGCTTGCTGGGCCCTGTCGAAAAAGACCTGTGCCTTCGCGGCATTTCCACTATCTGTTTCTGCCATACGTTCTAACCGGTTAATAACACAGAACTGTCGTAAAACCAAATATATTAACAATCGGCTAAAATTTGTCAACAAATAAATACTTGTAGAAAAAGTGGCACTATGCTATAAAACAGCCGACCTATAACAGTTTAAGGAGTATACGGTATGGTATCAGCTCTTGAGCAGTATGATCCGCAGATTTTTGAACTCGTAAGGCAGGAAAGCGCCAGAGAAAGCTCTGTCATCCGCCTTATCCCGTCCGAAAACTACGTATCCAGGGCCGTTATGCAGGCAAGCGGTAGCTGTTTGACCAATAAATACGCCGAAGGCTACCCCGGCAGGCGATACTACGAGGGCCAGCAGGTAACCGACCTTATCGAACGCCTTGCCCAGGAACGGGCAAAAAAAATCTTCAAAGCCGACCACGCCAACGTCCAGCCCTACTCCGGCTCGGTTGCCAATCTGGCCGCATACGCCGCCCTGATCGAGCCAGGCGACATGATTATGGGAATGTCCCTCACCGATGGTGGGCACCTAACCCACGGCTGGAATGTCTCGCTTTCAAGCAAATTCTTCAAGTCCGTTTCCTATCCCGTAAATCCCCAGACCGGCAGACTGGACTACGACCATATCGCAGACATGGCCAAAAAGCACAAGCCAAGGATTATCATCTCCGGTGCCACGGCCTATCCACGCGAGATTGATTTTGAGATATTCGGTCAGATTGCTAAAGATATCGGCGCCTACCATGTCAGCGATATCGCCCACATTGCAGGCCTCGTCGTCGCCGGCCTGCACAAAAGCCCCGTCCCCTACGCCGATATCGTCTCCAGCACAACCCACAAGACACTCCGCGGGGCCCGCGGCGGTATGCTGCTCTGCAAAGCCGAACACGCAGATAAAGTGGATCGGGCCGTCTTTCCCGGCCTGCAGGGCGGCCCGCACATGCACACCCTTTGTGCCATAGCCGTGGCCCTGGCAGAGGCCGACACGCCGGAATTCGTCGCATACGCACGCCAAATCATCTTGAACTCAAAGGCTCTTGCACGCAAGCTTATGGAATTCGGATTCAAGCTGATGTCAGACGGCACCGACAACCACCTGATCCTCATCGATCTGCGCAATAAAGATGTACCCGGCAAAAAAGCGGCCAAGGCCCTCGACCGGGCACGTATCGTCTGTAATTATAATACCATTCCCGGCGATACCGCCCCGCCGGCCAATCCCAGCGGCCTGCGAATGGGAACTCCCGCCATGACCACAAGGGGAATGAAGGAGGCCGAGGCCGAACAAATCGCCGCCTTTATAAACAAAGTCGTGGATAATATCGACAATGAAGCCGTCATCGAAAACGTCGCAAGGGAAGTCCTCCTCCTGTGCTCGCAGTTTCCCGTCCCGGGACACTTTATTATTCCGAATCAGAAAAGCCCCGACTGGCTCCAGAATCCCGACATCAATACACCATGGCTTTTTTAATAAGGTGTCAAGCGTATCTTGTGAAACGTATGTCACGTAAGCTCATAATTTGAAATAATATTAAATGGAAAAAGAAGAACAAATTTTGGTTGTTGAAAGAAAGGTGGTCGAAGATGTGGGGATGTTTCAGGGGCTGGTCTTTGATGTCGAACGCTATCTTTCTAAAATCTTTGTCCAGGGCGTGCCGTGTTTCATGGAAAGATCGAAAGCCGAAAAAGACCCTTCCTTCAAGCAAATCATTCCCTACGTAATCATGGCCTGCAACGGAAAGTACCTCAACTACGTCAGGGGAACACGGGCCGGTGAGGCCCGGCTGGTCGGAAACCGCTCCATCGGTATAGGAGGCCATATCAATCCCATCGATAATGAAATTCCCCTCTTCGATACTGACTTCCAAAAAATGTACAACGCAGCCGTCGAACGCGAAGTCGCCGAGGAAGTATCCGTAGAAACGACACACACTGACCGTATCGTCGCACTCCTCAATGATGATTCCAACGAGGTCGGCAGTGTCCACCTCGGTCTGGTCCATTACTGGATCCTGCATGAGCCAAAGGTCACTAAACGCGAACAAATGATTACCCGGATGGACTTTAAAACATTAGAAGAACTGAAAAAAGTCAAAGAAACGATGGAAACATGGTCAAGCCTCTGCGTTGATGGGCTTGAGAAATTTTCCTCGTAAGTTTACCCTGTGGGATAGCGAAGCACTATCTCACCGGGGATCGGATAGAGATTTTTAAATCAGGGAGAAAACGATGCACCTTAAAATCACTGTACTATTACTCATTTTTCTGCTCGTCTTGATTGGCCTTTCGGCCCTTGTCGCCATCATAGTCGGTCTGGTGATTTTGCTGACTCGGCAGAAAAACAAAACTTTAGATGAAAATATAAACGAAGATACGTGAAGCTCGAAGCGGCTGCTAAATCACCGAACCGGCTGCAAAAAGGTGAAAATAAAAGGGGCCCCGTGCTTGGAAGAGGCCCCTGCTTTAGTCATGGATCCGCTTTGAATCAAGCAGGAATTACGTTCGTAGCGCAAGGCCCTTTTTTGCCCTGTCCGACCTCGAACTCAACCTTCTGACCTTCATCAAGATTTGCATACCCCGTCGTCTTGATTTCTGAGTGATGAACGAACAAATCATCACCACCGTCATCCGGGCAGATAAATCCATAGCCTTTGCTTCCGTTAAACCACTTTACCGTACCTGTACTCACAATAGTACTCCTTTGGTCTTCTAAATGACCATAAAATTTGTCCCTCGCATTTTGTTAAAGAGAATATTCCTGAGAGACGTGAGAATATGCCCAACCAATTAATGATTATTATACAATAACGGCGAAAAAAGTTCAATAAAAATAAATTAATATAATCACAACTTGGACGGTTTCCCGAATACCGGCTTCCGTGGACACAGGTTGCAGCATCTGCCGACAGATAAAATACGAGGGGCCCCGCGTTTGGCGGGACCCCTTAAGTTCCCCTTTTTGCCGCTTCGGATTAAGAAGGAATTACATTGGTCGCGCAGGGACCTTTCTTGCCCTCGCCGATCTCGTAATCCACGCTCTGACCTTCATTAAGTGTGGCGTAACCTTCCACCTTGATTTCTGAGTGATGAACGAACAAATCATCACCGCCATCATCGGGAGTGATAAATCCGAAACCTTTTTTACTGTTGAACCATTTTACTGTACCTTTACCCACTACTGTGCTCCTTCGACCTGAACATCGGCCTTAAAATTTGTCTCTCTTACTTTTACTAAGAGCACATTCTCCAGAGACCTGAAAACATACTCTACTGTCGGCAATTATACACCCATGTTTGTCACCTGCACAATAAAAATAAAAAAAAATTTATTATATCTATTCCGGCTCCCTTCTCTGCCACGATCCTGCCCATTCCTACGCGAATAACCTGTCATTCCTGCCAAGCTTGCCCCTATCTGATTTGGGGGGCAGGAATCCATTTACTCGTTACCCTAACCGAAGCAATGGCACACCCTCAGTATCATCCCGACCGCAGCAGTAGTACGCCCCCAGTGTCATCCCGAGCGGAGCCCCTGTGCTTTCGAAAGAAAGCACGGGGGCTCAGTGGAGGAATCTGCCACTGAATAGAATCAATCCCACATCTGTCATTCAACACAGGCACCGAATCTATAAAAAATCATTGCGAGGCCTGCTTTTTAGGCTGAAGCAATCTCATGAATTTTGATTTTTGCATTGCCTGCCCTATTGGATAGCGAAGCGTTATCCAACATGGTGTCTTTTTTGCCCAAATAATAACCGTTTGTTTTTGAATGTTGATTTGTAGTTTTGATTTATGAATTTTGATTTTTTATTTCTCTTCGAGATACGCTTCACGCTTCACGAGATACGAAAGCAATCCGTGATTCTTGAAAATTCAGGCTTTCATCGATTTAAGTACCATAATGAAAAATTCAACACGGCCGCAAATGTCGTCCAGACAAGATAAGGCGCCATTAATAAAGCCCCATATTTTGATACCCTGAAAAAGGCAAGAATCGTAAAAATAATCCCGGCCAATAACAGCACTATGTCGATAAAAGCCAAAAGAGGCATCTCAAGCCCGAAGAAAAGCGGCGTCCACAACGCATTTAAAATAAGCTGTACCAGATAAAGCCCCATCGCCAACCTTACCTTCCGCTCCCCCAATCCCTTCTGCCATACCAGCCCGGCCGAGACCGCCATTAAAATATAAAGAACCATCCACACCGGCCCGAACACCCAGCCGGGAGGATTAAAAAATGGCTTATCCAGATTCGCATACCAATCCGATCCCCCCGGCTCCATAACGAATGAGACGATAAGTGGCGCCAAAAATGTCACAGCCAAACAGACAATAATCTTTATACCAAGCCCCTTCTTCATACCTGCATTATATTCCTCTCTCTATCACTCGTAAACAAAAACCACTCACCTTGAATCCCCGTAAGTCTTAAGCAGGGATCCAGCAGACCGGAAACCAGAAAATCTTTATCCAATCACCTGTCATTCCTGCGAAGGCAGGAATCCATTTTCAATTTTTGATTTGTAGTTTTTAATTTTTGCATTTTGATTTTATATTTTCTTCCCGTCCAACTGTCAAACCGTTAACCGTCCAACCGTTTCTTTATCCCCTAATTCTCCATTCTAAATTCTCACTTCTAAATTCCTCAAATTTATATTTCCTTTCCCCCCCGCCGAGTGTAAAATTACACCCGGCTGATAATTGGTACTAAAACTTAACAAAATAGCCGGATTCAGGGATGATTTCTATATGAGCCAGGGCAAACTAAAAACCGCCGTCCTCGGCCTAAACGAGCAGGGCCTTCTCCTGCTTGAAGCCGCCTCCAAAATCGACCACATCGAAATTTTCGCCGTCGCCGACAGAGACAGCGATCTTTCCGAGCAAACCGCCGCCCAATACAAATGCCAGCCTTTCGACGACTACCGCCAGTTGGTAACCACGATGGATACACGCCTGCGTAGTGAGGGCACGGAAAACCAACCTGTGTCGGGCTGCTTGCTCGTCGCCGCTGGTATGCACACATGCGAGGAGTATGTGCGTATGGCTATGAAAAAGAAGATTCACATCCTAAAGCCCGCCCCCGTCGCCAGAGACTTCGAGGAGGCAACAAATCTCGTCCGCTTGGCCGAAGAGCAGCAAATATTGTTTGCCATCGGCAACCCGGCAAGGTTTGCGCAAAGCTTCACCGAACTGCATAACTTCATCAAAGAAGGCCAAATCGAAAACGTATTCCTGATTACCGCATTGTGCAACGTAGGCAACCACCCACACCCCGCATGGCAGACCGACCCGAAACTGGCCGGCGGCGGCGTCCTCCTGCACAATTGCTATCAGTTAATCGATCAGATAATACTCAATTTCTCCAGACCCGAGCAAATCTACTGCCTCAATACCAGCGCAGCCGGTGACAGGCAGCAGCGCCTATACCTCACCGAAGACACCACCGTAGTATCTATGAAATTCAGCGATACCCTCAGCGGCAACCTGATAGCCTCTCGCAGACCGGGTACCGGCCCCACTGAGGAATTCATCAAAATCTACGGCAAAGACAAAATCCTCACTGCTGCCACTTCCCAGCTTACAGTAACCGACGGCATCAAAGGCAAAAGCAAAAAATTCAAATACGAAGATAACGAGCCTGCCTGGTATAAGGCAATGTTGAAAAATTTCGCATTGAGCATACTATTGCCGCGTGAGCACAAGCTAAGCAGCACCGGCGCAGAAAACCTGACAAACATGGCCGTAATCGAATCCGCATACCTTTCCGCTCGCACCGCAATGCCCGAGGAGCCTGGGAAAATCCTCCAAATGGCACAAATCGAACCTGCAGAAACCTAATCCTCAAATGATAAATAACGCCCCCGCCGATTCCAAAAAAATCCAACACACAACCTCTATACAATTCCTACACTGATCCCACAGAAATCCAAGCCACATACTACTCATAAAGCCCAAATCTTTCCTATGGAAATCAAACCTCGGCCTGCAACCAACAAATAAGCATGTGAGAAACCGGCTTTAATCCGTCTTTAACCTGTTCAGAACGGCGGTAGTGAATTCATCCTTCCCGATTTTCAATCCTTCAAGATTACGATACCGGGACGCAATCCTATCCTTCAAATATACCACCCGATTAGCGGGGCTGGGATGGGTGCTAAAAAATTCAATGGTGCGGGTTTTTTGCTGGTTTTGGAGCATCTGCATAGTCTCGACCATGCCGTTGGGATTGTATCCTGCGCGGACCATGTAATCGAGGCCGGCATAGTCGGCATCCTTTTCATCCCCTCTGCTGAATCGGAGGCCGATGATTTGCCGAGTCAGGTCGGCGGCGGTTCGAGCAGTCGAAGATGTACTCTCGGTGGTTACGGCGGCAAGCAGGATGTCGATGCCGATTTCACGACTCATAAGGGCAGCGGTATCGCGGGCGACGATGTGGGCGACCTCGTGACCAAGTACGGAGGCGAGCTGTGCCTCTGTGCTCAACTGCTTTAGCATACCCTTTGTGATGAAGATATATCCGCCGGGAAGAGCAAAGGCATTGACCATCTCATCGTCCAAAGCAGCAAAGTGATATTCCCAGGTCCTCCTGTGGCTGACCATTGCGACCTTCTGGCCGACAGAGTTTATGTAATTTTGGAGGGCATTGTCGGGGATTTTTCCGCCCATTTCCTTTTCGATCTGGGGAGCGTATTTTTTGCCTATTTCCAAATCCTGTGACTCGGTCATAAGCATAAATTCCTGTTCACCAGTTAAAGGATTGACGGCACAGCCGGCACAAAGGGCCAGAAAAATTGCTGTAGTTAGAATCCCATATTTTTCACTCATTTTTTATCCCCATAATTAATAACAGTACTGTTTTGGAGTTTTAACTATCACTATCATAAATTTCTACCATTTTACACGTTAGTAGAAAAAACAGGGAAGGAAAAAATCATACTCAATGCTCAATTCTGGATGCTCGGGCCTCGTATCCGGCACAAATCCTGAATTCGAAGAAAACAAGCCGGCATTCCACTACCCGCCTACTGGGCACAGGCCACGATATGCGGGGATAAGTGAGGATAAGAAGCGGATAGTGTAGATGCAATTGGCTTAACTGCTTTAGCAGATACAGCCGAAGAATTACAAGGCGCGTCAGTGGTGGGA
>SMTZ1_10008424_pt2 | contig 10315 bp, 9 predicted proteins | sample DeeMarSWOR136_30_FD_25667 | JGI IMG/M metagenome (IMG submission 25667) | reverse complement strand
GGTTCTGAAGTTGTTGGGGATGAGCGGCTGGCCGGGATGGCCATGGCCGTGATCATGGTCGGCCAGAATGCGGGCATGCTGATGGGTCCCTTGGCCTTCGGCTGGATCGTCGAGGTTACGGGAGGCTGGCAGATAGCCTTTTGGGCCCTTGTTCCCGTCTGTGCCGCGGGGGCTATCGCCGGCTGGTCGGCAAAAATGAGGTAAAGATTACAAATTCGAACTTGTAAGGAATTAGCGGATATTTCAAGAAAATCTAAGATTTGAGGAGATTTAGAAATTTGTGAAATTTTCTGGCTACATTGGGAAAAATAATTGGTTGATTACACTAAGGAAATTAAGACATCAAGAATTTGAGGGGAATTCAATCTGCGAAAATCGTTTAAAATGAAGCTTGACATAGCTATTTCAACGATGCAAAAATCAAGGGGTTAAAGATGATATCATAATATCAACTTGTCAGGCAACCTGACCGAAAATTGGAAAAATCAATGGGACCAAATCCAGTTAAGTATCAACCCTTCATGGATTCTTTCCAGGTGTAGGTATCTTCGCGCAGGAGACAATAGATGCATAATTTTTCCACCAATTTCGCCGCAATCCAAATGTTCAAACAGATTAAAACTGAAAAAGTATACATTCGGGTCGTGAAACAGATTGAGGAACTTATAAAGAATGGAAAGCTTAAGCCTGGAGACAGACTTCCTCCTGAAAAAATTCTGGCCAATAGATTAGGAGTATCTCGGCCCTCTGTCAGAGAGGCCATAGTAGCCTTGGAGATTTTGGGTTTGGTTGAAAGCAGAGGAGGAAAAGGCAACTTTGTTAAGAATGTAGTTAGTGCCTCAGTTCTGGACCAGGGTTTTGGACATCTCGAAGAGGAGGAAAGCCCATTTGAATTGCTGCAAGCTCGAAAGATTATAGAAGGAGAGGTCGCCGGATATGCAGCTCAATTGGCACACGAAGAGGATGTAGCGAGAATTAAGCAATCCTTGGATAACATGCGTAACATTGTTGGACAACTTGCAAGTCCAGAAAAATTTGAGCACCACGTCAAATTAGATCTTGACTTCCATCTAAAAATAGCACAAGCAACTCACAATGCGGTTCTTTTTCGTATGGTAACGGCATTATTTGAGAGTCTACAAGAAGAGCTATGGTCGAGGTTGAAAAAAAGAATCTGGAGAATTCCTGGGGTACTTCAGAGATATTTGAAGGAGCATGAACAGATTCTCTCTGCTATTCAAGCTAAACATAGTGATAAGGCGCGCAAAAGCATGCACAAACACCTATCAGGTGTTCAAAGGGACCTATTTGGGAACTTACTGGACTGAATTCACCGGCAGCTCTGGAAAACATACTTGTTGGACAAAACTGGATCGGTTTCTCATCCCAAAAATATTGAGAGGTTGACATGGAAGCAGCAAGGAAAGCCTTGATCATTGGCCTCGATGGCCTCAATCCTGATCTCGTGTATCAGTGGAGGGATGAACTGAGCACCCTGAGCAGGTTCATGGAACAAGGTATCTATGGAAGAATAAGGAGTACTGTTCCACCTATTACCCCCCAGGCCTGGAGTTGTGTATTGTGTGGAAAGAACCCGGGCCATTTTGGGTATTGGGATTTCACCTACAGGGATGATTACAGTTACGGGCAACCTGAGTTGGTGAGCTCAGAAGTAAGAGATGAGAGGGTAGAAAGTCTCTATAAAATTCTACCCAAGCATGGGAAGAAAGTGGCGATGATAAACGTTCCCGTCAGCTACCCGCCTCCTGAGATCCCCAACGGCTTCAGCATTTCCTCCTTCATGACTCCCAGTGTAGAAAGACAATTTACGTATCCCGATTCGCTCAAAGAGGAAGTCAAAAAACTCGTCGGGGAGTATATTATTGACGCCTCCACTTCCGATATGAATTTTCGGCAGATGGATAAAGAAGAAGTGGCGAAACGAATCTATGACATGGATAAACAGAGATTTGATCTCACGAAGTATTTCATAAAGGAAAAGAATTGTGATTTTGTGTTTACCGTGGTTATGGGCACCGACAGGATGCCCCATTTGTTCTACCGGTACTTCGACGAGAACCATAAGAACTACACATACCAAGAGAAGTATAAAGATGCGTTAAGAAATCACTACAAGTTCTGCGATGAAAACATAGGGGAGCTTCTTGGTTTAGTCGATAAGAATACCTCGATAATAATCGTGAGCGACCACAGCGTTCAGAGGCTGGACGGACGAATCAACTTAAATGAATGGCTCATTCAAGAGGGTTACATGAGATTGAACAAGAGACCGGAGCAGCTAACCCCCGTGGTGCGAGCCGATATAGATTGGAATGAGACGAGGGTTTGGGCCACAGGGTTTACCGGTCAGCTTTATCTCAACATAAAGGGGAGGGAAACACAAGGTACGGTAGACCCAAATGATTATGATAAAGTCCTCGACGAATTGAGCGGGAGGATAAGAGATATTACCGACGAAGAAGGGAAAAAGCTGGATACACAGGTGTTCAAACGGAAAGAAATTCATTCCGGGGAATATTCGAGATTTGGGCCGGACCTTTTCATCTATTTTGACAACTGCCATTGGAATATGAGCGAGTTTGTTGGATACGATTCCATTTATTCCTATGACACCCCCAAAGGCCCGGACGATGCTGGCCATGGGCCCTATGGTTTCTTCGCGATATATGGGCCGGGAGTTCGCAAAGCGGGTGAGGTCTCTGGGGCTGATTTGTTGGATGTAGCGCCCACCGCGTTGCATCTGATGGGTTTACCCGTTCCCCCGGATATGGAGGGAAAAGCCCTAACCAAGAAAAGGAGCGCATATTCGGAGGAAGACAAAGAGGAAGTCAAGGAAAGGCTTGCCAAGATCGGTTATCTTGGCTGAACCTTCAGTTTGCGGACACGTCCTCTCGATAATCGGGAACAGACAAAGTATGCATCAAGAGATACCGACAACCTATTCGCCTCCCGGCATGTTAGACTGGCCCTGTGGTGTGGAAAGGCTACCCAATGGGAATACACTGATCACTGATGCCGGCTATTGGTCGGGCCTCGGTAGTGAAATCCTGGAGGTTGACAGGCTCGGGAGGATAGTATGGGAGTGTTCACCGGAGCTGATGTTCGCCCACAGTGCTAAAGTACTCAAGAATGGCAACATATTGGTATCTGATACTGGCAGGGATAGAGTTTTGGAACTGGATAGAAGGGGGAATATCGTATGGAGTTCAGAGGGGTGGGGTGACGGAACGGGCAAATTAGGTGACGCTTCCCATCTCTGGTATCCAAACGACGCGGAAGAGACGACGGAGGGAAGAATTCTCGTTTCCGATAGAAATAACAACAGAATGGTAGAGGTTGACAGAGAGGGAAGCATTACCTGGCAGTATGACAAATTGCAACATTGCCACGATGCGGACAGATTGCCCAATGGGAATACCATCGTTTCAAGTTCCGATGAGAATAGAATCTTCGAGATCGACCCGAAGGGAAAAGTGGTCTGGTCATATGGCGATGGGTCACCGGAAATGCTCAATTGGCCTCGGGATGCGGATCGGGTTGAAAACGGCAATACCTTGATAACCGATTCAAAGAATAGTCGTGTCATCGAGGTAAATAGGGACGGGAAAATAGTCTGGTCATTTAACCTCGGGTATTTCGGCATGCCCTATGAAGCGGACAGATTGCCTAACGGCAATACCTTGATTTCGATTCAACAACGCAGACAGGTGATAGAGGTGGATCCTTCTGGCAGTGTAGTCTGGGGTTTTAGAAATTATGTGCAGGGCCATATCCAGGAACACCTGAAGAATGGTGATTTCGAGCTTGAAGCTTACCGCGGAGCCGAATATCCAGCTCATTGGGCTAAGTGTCCTAATCTCTCCCAGAGTTCGGCGTATACGTTATTCTGGGATTCAACCGTTCGCTTTGATGGAAATCACAGTGTAAGTGTTGAATACGATGGGCCGGGAAGCGTATGGTGGCAACAGAGTATCAGGGTAACTCCAGGAAAGCTCTACAGGTTGACTGACACGGTAAAGACGGTTGAAATGGATGGATTTGCCCAAACGCAAGTGGCATTCTTGGACAATATGGGAGGGTTCTTTACCTACGTTGATTCATTGCCCCATACGAGACCTTGTAAGGGGAATAATGACTGGAATAGGGATAGTATTGAAATGAGAGCGCCCGACCAGGCTACTGCTGCAGATATCAGATGTATCGTGATAGGCAAAGGCAAAGCTTGGTTTGACAGCGTATCCTTCGAAGAATTACCCTGGGGGTAAAAGGGAAGGAGGTGATGATAGGTACTCAGCGACGTAACATCAGTGGTTACATTCTTAGATTCCATTATACGGAGGGGGGAAAAAGATGATAGGGAAAAAAACAAGATGGACCATATTGTTAGTATCTGTGGTTGTAACGGGTATGCTGTGTGGGGGAGTAGCCTTTGCTCAAGGAAAAGTTACGCTCCGTTTGGGTCACATTTTCCCCATAACACATCCCGTACACAAATCAGCCATGGCTATGGCCGATTATGTGGCCAAAGAGAGCAAAGGGCAGTTAGAGATGAAGGTCTACTCGGGTGGCGCTTTGGGAAAGGGAAGCACACTGGCCGAAAAAATTACCCTGGGGACGGTGGAGATAGGAACGGCAGGCCCTGGATTGCTCAGTCGTTTGGTACCGGCGTGGGGGCTTATTGCTGGGGAGTATGTATTCAAAAGCGTGGACAGCATGTTCTCAGTACTGAATGGTCCTATCGGAGACGACATCAAGGATAGACTGCTTAAGAAACAAGGTGTACGAACTCTCGGCATAGGGTATCTGGGAAAAAGACATGTAACCGCTAATAAGCCTATTAAGGGGCCAGGAGATCTGAAAGGGTTCAAAATCCGTATACCCAACATTCCGTTAAGAAAAGCATCTTTCGTAGCTTTGGGTGCTTCGCCGACTCCCATGGCATTCTCAGAGGTTTACCTGGCGCTGCAGCAGGGAGTAGTGGATGGGCAGGAGAATCCACTTGCACAGATCGTTACAATGAAATTCTACGAGGTACAGAAATATCTGATCCTTACTGGACATGCTCTTAACCCAGAGATCTTGCTGATGAACGAGAAGAAGTTTCAAAGTCTTTCTAAGGCCCAGCAGAATACGCTCCTCAAGGGAGCGAAGGTGTATGAGAAGTCCAGCTTTGAGGAATTCAAGACTATGAGATCCGAGCTTCTCGACAAGGTCTTGGACGGGGGAATGATTGTCATGAAGCCAGACCTTGAACCGTTCCGTAAGGCTGTGAAAGACGTTCCGTATCAGTTTGAAGATAGATGGGGCAAAGGTCTCTACGACAGAGTCCTCCAGGCACAGAAATGAGATATACTCTTGCTTGGAGAAGGGGTAAGTTTGCACTCACCTTCCCGACCAGACTTGGACATAGCGCATTCTCCTTTCCTGGCTTTTACGGCAATTCGAGTCTAAAGGGGAATGCGCTTTTTTTCTACCCAAAGATCAAATTTACAAAAAACATTCTACTACCTCATATAGGTCTCTTCCTTGCGATTAACCTATACCATGCATTTTAGTCAAAACAGATTCATGAAAGGGATTACTAACTGAGAAGAAAGGGGGGGAAGTTCGATGAAGGTAAACGGTGGAGGACTCCTGATGATTAAAAAAATTGCCTCTCTTTTTAATTCAATTGGTTTCGTTCTCGGCATTACCCTCATGATTCTGATGATACTTACCTTATCCGCTGGTGTGTGCACGAGATACGTCTTTAACAGACCTATTTTCTGGACTGATGAGTTCGCCAGAATTGTCCTTATCTGGAGCATTTTCATTGGCGCAGCATTGGGATTCAGGAAAGGCTCCCCCATCGATCACATAAGGATTGATTTTTTCGTTTCAATCCTTCCGCTGAGACTGAGGAAGATTGCCGATAAACTAACATGGTGTGTAACCGTATTCTTCTGCTTAACCATAGTAGTCCTTGGCATCGGGTTTTTCATTCAGACTATTTCCTTTCGAACCGCGGCTCTTGAGATATCGAGAGGCTACACATATATAAGCTTGCCGATATTCGCGATAATCTCCTTGGGTTTCTTGTTCGATCTTTGGACGCATAGATAAAAAATGACAGGGAGGGAAAATGGTTATTTCGGTAACCTTTCTCATCATCATTCTGCTGGTATTACTCAATGTGCCTATTGGAATTTCTATCGCAATGGCGTCATTCATATACCTGCTAACCGAAGGTATATCCCTCGCCGTTGTTCCACAACAAATGTTCGAGATTGTTGACTCTTTCCCTTTTTTAGCATTCCCCATGTTCATGTTGGTTGGATCACTCATGAATGCAGGAGGTACGAGCAGGAGGATTTTTGATTTCGCGGAATCTTTTGTCGGTCATCTCAGGGGAGGGCTGGCCCATGTGAATGTGGTTGCCAGCCTGATTTTTTCCGGTATGTCAGGAAGTGCGATTTCCGACGCCGGGGGTCTCGGGGCAATAGAAATAGAGGCTATGACAGAACGCGGCTACGATAATGATTTCGCAGTAGCTATCACTGCTGCATCTTCAACCATTGGGCCCATAGTTCCCCCGAGTGTCCCCGTGATAATCTACGCAATGGCCTTCGATGCTTCTGTTGGGCGGTTGTTTCTGGGAGGATTTCTGCCCGGATTCCTCATGGCGATTGCTCTCATGATAATGGTCTTTATTTATGCGAGGAAGCGGAATTATTACAGATCTGGCTTCCCTCCCGTCAGGAAAATATTCGTCAACTTCTATAGGTCTCTGCTGGCCTTGTTAACACCTGTCATCTTACTGGGGGGTATGTTCTCGGGTGTATTTACTCCCACAGAAGCTGCCGTAGTAGCTGTTCTCTGGGCGCTCTTTCTCGGATTCGTTGTGTACAGAGAGCTTGGGCTCAACCACCTTCCGAAGATATTTCTTGAAGTTTTAATCAGGACAGGGGTAGTCCTTTTCCTTCTCGCAACGGTGGGAATATTCACCTGGATACTGACCAGGGAAAATATTCCTGAGCTTTTGTTAGGTTTTATCACTTTCGCGAATGTTACCCCCGCGGTATTTCTGCTGATAGCCAACATCGTACTCCTGCTCATGGGTATGGTCACGACCGTTACCCCATCCATAATCCTCCTCTCACCAATATTCCTCCCCATTATCAACAAGTTAGGGATAGATCCCGTACACTTTGGGATAGTCGTAATCCTCAATTTGATGATCGGAAATCTCACTCCTCCGGTGGGCCCCGTCTTGTTTGTCGTCTCCACCATAGGGAAAGTCCCATTCCAGAGGGCCTTCAAAAGTACGTTGCCATTTATTTTGCCACTGTTGGTGGTGTTGGTCCTCATTACGTATGTTCCCAGCATTGTCCTTTTTATACCAAATCTCTTCATGAAGTGAATCAAGAGGAGAAAGGAGGAGTAGGATGAAATTCCAAGGAAAGATCGCACTAGTAACGGGGGCAACAAGAGGTGTTGGAAAAATCATTGCCGAAAAATTCGCCCTGGAGGGGGCTTCCGTGGTAATTATCTCCCGTACGTTCCCGGAAGCTCATAAGGTGGCTCAAGACATAACGGGTGAAGGGTTCCGGGCAACCGCTATTCAAGTAGATGTTTCAAAAGGGACCGAAGTGGAAGCTATGATAAATGAGGTGATCGCCAAGTACGGTAAAATCGACATTTTGGTTAACAATGCGGCTATATTCGCCGAATCCGTTCTCATCATGGATATGGAAGAAGAGGAGTGGGATAGGATAATGAACATAAACCTGAAAGGCGTTTTTAACTGCAGCAAAGCAGTCATAAGGCACATGGTCAAACAGGGATCTGGAAAGATTGTTAACGTAACCTCATTTACGGGAAAGACCGGAAGGGTTGTTTACAGTACATTTGGTAATCCGACAAAAGCCCACTATTGTGCATCGAAGGCCGGAATTATTAGCCTTACAAAGTCTTTGGCTTTTGAACTGGCGCCACACAATATAAACGTTAACGCTGTAGCCCCGGGATCGATTGCTCCTGAAGGCACTGAAAAGGAAAAAAAGGATATGATTACCCCCCTTGTTCCCCTGGGCAGGATGGGAACATCAGAAGACGTCGCAGCCGCTGTATTATTTCTCGCTTCCCCTGAGGCTTCCTTCATAACAGGTGAAATTATGGACGTGAATGGCGGCACGCTGATGGATTGAACACGAGTGGGTAGGTATTCAGGATTTGGAAGGAGGAGTTGCAATGAAAATAGTAGATGCCCATGCTCATCTGGGAACATGTAATGTCTTTGATTTGGATGTTTCTTTTGAATCCCTCTTGGGAGCTATGGATGCCAATGGTGTAAGAACGGCGATGGTTCAACCGTTTCCAGGTTGCGAAGACCCCGTCAAGCTCCATGACCGAATCGCTGAGATGAGCGCCCAATATTCAGAAAGATTTTATGGGGTCGCAAGTATAAATCCTCATTTAGGCAATGCATGCCTACAGGAGATAAAAAGGTGTGTAGAAGATCTTGGGTTTGTAGGGGTAAAACTGCATACCATCGGACATGCTGTCTTACCTACCTCGAGGGATGCTTTACGAGTTTGCGAACTTGCGAACAACCTAAGGGTACCGATGCTTGTACACACTGGAACGGGGATACCTTTTGCCCAACCAAGCCTCTGTCTCCCGGTAGCGAGAATGTATCCGGACTTAAAGTTGATTTTATGCCACGCTGGTTATGCCGTTTTTGCCACCGAAGCCATGATAGTGGCGAAGGAGGCCTCTAATATCTATCTTGAACCCTCATGGTGCACTTCGGTTCAATTAAAGCGCATGATCCGGGAATTGGGATCGGAACGAGTACTTCTGGGTTCAGACTTGCCTGATAATCTGGCCCCAGAAATTGCAAAGGCAAAATTGATAGGTTTAACTGATGCCGAATTATCGGACTACCTTGGAGGTTCGGCATTAAGGATCTTTAAACTCAGTCAATCCTGAACAAACGGAGGAAATTGAAGTTCCTATAAGAGTTACCATCTGCCAAAATCGCGGTTTATAGGGCCACGGCCCTTGTCAAGGTTGGATGCCTAGCTCCCTCAGAATGGGCTCCAGCCTGCCTTTGCTTAATAAACGGTCTTCATTTGAGCTCGGCAATTCAATGTTCAGAGTACCTTGGAAACCAATACGCTTGAGCAGTTCCAAGACCTTCCGAAAATCAATCTTCCCCTCCCCTATGGGCACGTGATGATCGAGGTATAAATCATTGTCGCTTATGTGACTGCTGACGATCTTGTCCGGAAATGCCTCGATAAACGATTCCGGCCCTCCCGGGAGAAGGCTTGCATGGGCGACATCGAAGGTGGGTCCCAGATATTTCGTGGGCAGGCCTTGCTTTATAACATTTTTGGTTTTTCCGGTCTACCCGTTTGAGGGAGCGACTCACGGTAGCAGATATTCATTTCCTCAGGGGGGGCTAGTTTTTCCAAGGGAGACCATGGGGTTCATCTGGACCCTTGACAAAAGAGGCTACCTGTCACTATGTAATGGAGCAGTGATATATAGTGTGTAGCCCCCATGTTATCAGCAGCAAATGAACAGACGGAGGTGACTTATGGGATCAAATGGGATTGTTCTAGGACTCGTTGGCAGCCCGAATCGGGAGGGACGGACGAACCAACTGGTAACGGCCGCCCTGGAGGGCGCAACCAAGGCTGGTTCCCGCACCGAGCTGGTGCAGATGGCCGATCATGTTGTGGCAGCTTGTAAGGACTGCCTGCCGTGGGTGTGCAAGGAAAACGAGAAGTGCACGTATGAGGATGATGCGTTCGAATACCTGAGCCAGAAGGTCCTGAGCTGCGGTGCTCTGGTCCTGGGTACCCCGGTTTACTGCTGGGATACCAGCGGGATGGTTAAATACTTCATCCTGAAAATGTTCCGGGTTTACGCTCCCTCGGGCCCCCTCCAGGGCCTGCCGGCCCTTGGCATCGGCATTGCCGGGGGTACCGGCAACGGCCTAGTCTCCGGGCTGCGGCCGGTATACCACTTTTTCCAAATGATGCAGATGCGGGCCTTGGAACCGCTGCCCGCCACCCGCTTCAACTTCGGCGAAGCGGGCCAACGGGCGGCAGAACTCGGAAGCCAGATCGCCGGGATGGCCCAGCAGCGCGTTCCCTTCGCCGGCCTTGAGGAGCGGCTTCTGTGGTATGATGCGCTGCCCTACCTGGGACTGAACCGCGCGGGAGAGCGTCGTCTTCTGGCCGACCTTACCACCGCGGCGCTACCCGCGGATGCGGACCCAGCCGTGCCCTGTGGCCTGGCCCGA
>SMTZ1_10008422_pt1 | contig 10316 bp, 9 predicted proteins | sample DeeMarSWOR136_30_FD_25667 | JGI IMG/M metagenome (IMG submission 25667) | reverse complement strand
GAAGAAATCTATAAGAAGCGAAGAATATAAAATAGTTCACTTTTATCAGTTCATTAGTTTACACAGTTTATTTAAAGTAGTAGTGATGATTATATAATAAACCTTAAGCACATACTATAATAAAGGGTTTTTAGATGAATATACAAAAAATTGAAGAAATAAGAAGCAATGTCAGTAATGATCCACTGATTAAGTTGAAAAGAGCATTAATTACTTATGATCAAGAATTAGCAAAGAATACATTGGAGGATATAATAAGACAAAAAATCGATTCATTTGTGGCATTAAGCTCAATGATCGAGGTTATGAAATTAATTGGTGATGCTTTTGAACGTGAGGAGCTGTTTCTTCCTGATTTAGTTGGTTCAGGAGAAACTATGCTTTCTGTAATGCCCATTCTTCAAGATGAGATCAAGAAGGCGGGAAAAGAGAAAAGGAATTTAGGTAAAGTAATTCTTGGAACAGTTCGAGGTGATGTACATTCAATCGGTAAGACTATGGTAGGAACGTTATTAACAGCGAATGGGTTTGAAGTATTTGATTTGGGAGTAGATGTCTCAGCTGGCAAATTTTTAGAGGCTATAAAAAAGTATGATCCTGATATTATTGCAATGTCCGCACTTTTAACTACGACTGCTTTAGAACAGAAAATAATAATTGATACATTATCCAAAGAAGGATTAAGGAAACATATAAAAGTTATGGTTGGTGGTGGGGCCATAACTGAGGAGTTTGCGATGGACATCGGTGCTGATGGTTATGAATCAACTGCTCCAGCGGCTGTAGGATTGGCCAAGAAATTACTTCAAATTGAATAAATTAGAGATTTAAATAGGGCATATATTTTTGGAGAATTCATGATGTTCAAAAAAGGGTTTAAACGAATTTTTAAACCACTGAAATTGTTATCAGAGGAAGATGTTAATGCTATTCATGCAGTGACCCTGGATATTTTGCGAAATACAGGGATAAAATTTGTTAGTAAATGGGCACTCAATTTTTTAAAAAAACATGATTGTATTGTTAATGATGAAGACCAAATTGTGAAATTTCCAGAAGGTTTAGTTGAAGAGTGTATACGAAAAACTCCCAGTAGTTTCCGGTTTAAAGCGAGAGCTGAAAAAGATGATGTGATATTTTGTAAAGATGTCGTGTATTTTCAAGAAGCACCTGGTATGCACATTCTCGATTTAGAGACGTTTAAACCTAGACCACCGACTAAGCAAGAATATATAGATTATGTAAAAGTATTAGATTATTTACCAAACTGCCATCTTACTTCACCATATCCGTATTTTGGTTATGAAGAAGTGCCTGCTATTATGCTCATGCCAGAACTCATGGCAATAAAATTTAAATACTCGAGTATGCTTGGCTTATCACCCTATCAAAGCGATGCTGAAATATTTATTATTCAGATGGCTCAGACTGTTTCTACTGAAATTTGTGGTGTAATAAGTCAAGCACCTCCTTTAACATGGTTTGATAACGCTATTATGCAGGCGAGAAGATGTATCGAAGCCGGATTTCCTGTTGGACCTTGCTCTGGGACGACATTCGGAGCAACTGGTCCTGTTACGCTTGCTGGTACTGTGGCAAAAACAAATGCAGAATTAATATCAATGTTAGTTTTGGTTCAACTTCTTAAACCTGGCCATCGAACTTTAATGTTACTATTCGAAGTTCCTCAAAATATGAGAACCGGGGCTCCTGCATTTGGGCAGATTGGATCAACAATGGCAAATGCTCTGTATAACCAAATGTGGAGATGGTATAATATACCTTTAGAAGCTTGTAGTCCTGGATTTATAAATGCGAAAACTCCTGATTTCCAATCTGGCTATGAAAAAGCAATCAATGGAATAATATCTGCGGTATCCGGGGCTAATATAGTTCAATTTCATGGTTGTATCATGGGAGAATTGTCTGCGCACCCTGTACAGGCAGTAATGGACGATGATATAGCAGGTATGATCGGAAGATTCATAGAAGGTGTGGATGTAAATGAAGAAACATTAGCATTAGATTTAATACACGAAGTAGGGCAATCTCCAGGACATTATCTGGGGAAACCCCATACCGCAAAATGGTGGAAATTAGAACAATTTATACCGAAGGTTGCAGATAGAACAGCTACGTATGATGATTGGTTAAAAAAGGGAAAAAAATCATCTATAGATCTAGCAAAAGAGAAAACCAAAGAAATTATTCAAACACATAATCCGATACCATTAAATGATAAACAGGAGGAAGATATACAGCGTATTCTTGAAGATGCCCGACAATATTATAAGAAAAGAGGCATGTTATAAAGACAAAATTAATTTTAAATTAGAATACATAAAATTTCTATGGAAGAACAAGAGTGTTACAATGTCTGACCTTAGATTAGATGGAAATGATGGATAACACATAATATTTTGGTATGTATCCAGAGGGTACCGAGACTAGGAATACCATAGAAGGGATTAGTAGAACTGATCTATATAAAATATCACAGGGGAAGAGAGAATTGAAAGAGTACGTAATCGCACATGACCTGGGTACTTCGGGAAACAAGGCGACACTGTTTGATTCCGAAGGAAGACTGTGTGCAAGCAGCTTCAGTGGTTACCAGACGATGTACCCCTATCCAGGGTGGGCAGAACAGAACCAGGCTGATTGGTGGGGTGCAGTAAAAACCTCGACCTTGGATTTGTTGCATAAATTTACAGAGGCAAAGAAGAATATTGTTGCGATAAGCTTCAGCGGAACCATGATGTGCTGTTCTCCTGTTGATGCCCAGGGGGACCCGCTTTACAACGCTATAATCTGGAGTGACCAGAGGGCCTTCAAACAGAGGGAGAGGCTTTCGAAGGAAATCGGCGATGAAGTTGCGTACAGAGTGACAGGGACGGTATTCATTGCAAACTACCTTGCGGCAAAGGTTTTGTGGTTGCAGGACAATTACCCGGAAATATATAAGAAGACGCACAAATTTCTCATGCCAAAAGATTTTATCGCCTACCATTTGACAGGTGAGTTTGTCACCGATTACTCCGATGCATCAGGCACGAACCTCTTCGACATACAGAAAAAAGAGTGGAGTCAAGAGATCATTGCACGAATCAATATTGATGCTGGCAAGCTGCCTACCACCATCCCATCGACAAAGATCGTGGGTAAGTTAAAAAAGAGTGCAGCCGATGAGCTTGGTTTACCGGATGGAATACCTGTTGTGATCGGTGGAGGTGATGGCCCGTGCGCGACAGTTGGGGCCGGTGCCTCAAAGCCTGGTGATTGTTACAATATATACGGAACATCCTCATGGACATCGGTGACGACCGATACACCGCTTTACGACAGATTGCAGAGAACTTTTATTATTTGTCACCTCGATGAAAACCTCTACATGGGTGTTGGTACAATGCAGTCTGCAGGGGGGTCCTTCGAGTGGTTGAATGGCTGGATAGGAGGTGTTGAAAATCTGTTCGGGGGAGCGATCGATGTGTCATCCTATGAGATGCTGTCCCTGGAGGCAGAAAAATCGGTACCAGGATGCAATGGAGTAATTTTTCTTCCCTATTTGATGGGTGAGAGAAGCCCCTATTGGGACAGTGAAGTAAAGGGTGCGTTCTTGGGGCTCACACGGGTTGCCGGTAGATCTCAGATCATTCGATCGGTCCTCGAAGGCACTGTGTACCATTTGAAGCTCATACTGGACATACTGGAGGAGAACGGCTCTGAAGTGAGTGAAGTACGGCTGATTGGAGGAGGAGGGAAGAACAGATTCCTGAGAAAACTGATGGCCGATATATGGGGAAAGCCAATCGTTGAAATGCACTATATGGAAGAGGCAACCTCATTGGGGGCAGCAATTGCGGGGTTCGTTGGTGTGGGAGTGAGAAAGAGCATTCTGGAAGCTGAATCAATGATACAGAAGAAAAGTGTTATCCATCCTGAAGAAAAAAATACAGAAATATACAGCAGATATTATGAAGTTTTTAAAGAAGTATATTTGGCATTGAAGCCTATTCATTATAAACTTGATAGACTGATCAAGCAATCGCCAACAGATCAATAGGACCATACTTTTTTTATAAAAAATTAATCTAATATTTTCTGATATTGATCGATGAAAAATAATTTATAAAGGATTTGTATATGAATTCAAGAGAACGGGTTTTTAATGCAATCTCTCATAAAGAAGGTCCCCTTGCAATCGATTTTGGCTCATTACATTCATCGTTACATGTTGATGCCTATAAAAGTGTAATTAAATATTTTGGATGGAAAGAACATAACCCAAAAATACAGGATTGGTTTCAGATGATTGTCTTTCCATGTGCCGATTTACTCGAACGTTTTGGTGCAGATTGTATTCCAATATACACCAATCCCGGTAAAAATTGGAAGTTCGAGATTATTAAAAAAAATAATTCTGAATACTTTACAAATGAGTGGGACATTCTTTTGAAGAAACCAAAAGGGGGGTACTTTTTCGATTTATGTAGTAATCCTTTACAAAAGGCTGATTCACTTGAGAAAATTAAAGAATATCAATTCCCTGATCCTGAGGATCCTTCACGTATTCAAGGATTAAAAGAAAAAGTTAAAAATCTACGGAAAAACACTGAAAAGGCAATTATTTTATTTTGTCCAACAGCAGGTGTTTTTGAGCATTCCTATTTTCTTCGGGGATTAACTGAATTACTGATGGACCTGGTAATAAATCCAGATATTGTTGATTATCTTGCAGCTAAGATATCTGAGTGGCAACAATCGTATTTTTCATATGTACTAAAAGAAATTGGTAGCTATGTTGATATCGTACAGATTGGAGATGATCTAGGTACTACGAATGGACTTATATTTTCACTCGACATGTATAAAAAGTACTATAAAAAAAGGCATAAAGCTGTTATTGATGCTATTCGGAAAACATCGAAAGCTGTTATTTATTTTCACTCTTGTGGTGCTATACGTGAAATTATTCCTGAACTTATTGATATCGGTATAGATATTCTTAATCCGATTCAAGTGAGGGCAAAAGGAATGGATAGTAAAGATTTGAAAGAAGATTTCGGTAGATATATAACATTCTGGGGTGGAGGATGTGATCCATACATTTTAACTTCTGGATCGAATGATGACGTAAGAGAGGAAGTGAAAACACGTATAGAACATTTAAGTCCAGGTGGAGGTTTTATTTTTGCTCCCATTCATAATATACAGACAAATATACCAGCCGAAAATATTGTTACAATGTTTGAAACCGCTCTTAAATATCGTTAGGAAATTATTTAATATAATTTTTATTCACAGTAGAAGCATTTATCTAATATGAGGTGATATTTAATGTACGATATATTTTCGTATTGAATAGGGTCTTTGCGGGAGAGTTATATAATGATTGAGGTATCAAAACTTTATAAAATATACGGCACTCAAACGGTACTGAACAATGTTACATTCAAGGCAGAGAAAGGTGAAATAGTAGGTTTATTAGGTCCGAACGGAGCAGGTAAGTCAACGCTTATGAAAATCATCGCATGTTTTATTCCTGCGACTTCTGGATCTGTGAAGATAGATGGATTTGATGTAAATGAAGATTCATTAGAGATACGAAAGAGAATTGGCTACCTTCCTGAAAAAGTTCAGCTTTACAGAGATTTGACTGTAGAGAAGTTTCTCGAATTTGCTGCAAGCATAAAAGGTGTCTCTCGAGATGATTATAGAGACCGCATGGCTATAGTTATGAATATATGTGGTATTTCACATGTTGTAAAAAAGCACATAAGGAAGTTGTCAAAGGGTTATTGTCAGAGGGTGGGGATTGCACAAGCACTTATTGGAGACCCAGAGCTACTCATTCTTGATGAACCTACTGTTGGTCTGGATCCAAGACAAATAGTTGATATCCGAAAGATAATTAAAGAGCAGTCAGGGAAAAAGACAATTCTTTTAAGTACTCATATTCTCCAAGAAGCGAGTATGTTGTGCGATACAGTAATAATAATAGCCAATGGACGCATTATAATAAAAAATACCCAGCAGTACTTATCCGATTCGCTATCAGGAGAACATCGATTGCGTTTATGCATTCAGGGACCTAAACAGGATGTGCTTTTGGGAATACAATCACTTGGGTATGATATAACCCACGAGCAGACTATTTCTGAATCAGAACAGATATATGAATACAGTATTTGTGTTCCGGACAATAGAGAGTCAAAAGGATGTATGGCCCGTTATATTTCGAGCCGATGGACCTTATTAGAAATGACTACATTTAGGATTTCACTTGAAGATATTTTCATGGATGTAACGAGAGAAAATAAAGAGTGAGAGTTTTGAAAAACGTAAAGTATATCGCAAGAATGGAACTACAGATTTACTTTGCATCGCCTATTATTTATATCTTGGCTACAGTGTTTTTATGTATTTGTGGCTATATGTATTGGGATCTTTTTACCAATTTTAGTGAATACAGTTTCAGAGCGATTAATTTAGATAAAATGACTATGAATGAAAACATAAGCGCAAATACGCTTGTTTTCACGCCCTTATTTTCATATATGGGATTCTTTCTACTCCTTATTATTCCGCTTATGACAATGAGACTTTTTTCCGAGGAGAAAAAGATTGGAACAATCGAGCTACTTCTTACTTATCCAACGACAAATATTGAAATTGTATCTGGCAAATTATTGGCGAGCTCTACAGTTCTTTTGATCATGATCGGCACAACTTTTCTTTACCCTTTAATGACGTGTATTTATGGAGCGGTAAAATTCGGACCGTTAATGGCTGGATATTTAGGTCTATTTTTACTTGGAATTGCGATCATGAGCGTAGGGATTTTTTCTTCCTCGCTTACGGAAAATCAAATAGTCGCTTCAATAATTACATATGGAGTAATCGTGATTCTTTCAACCATTCAGTGGGCTAAAGCATCTGTACCAAAGGTTGTAAGTCAAACACTTGGCTATATGTCAATAAGCACTCATTTGAATACATTATTAAAAGGGGTAATTGATACCCGTGATATCGTTTATTTTATGCTTTTTTCCTTTTTCTTTCTATGGCTTACTTTGAAATCACTTGAATCTGAAAGGTGGAGAAAGTAATATTGAGAAGGATTTTTAAAAACAATATTCAGCTCTCACCTTTACACATTACTATCATTTCTACCCTCATAATCATAGCTGTCCTCACATTTGTTGCGCTCATATCATTAAAACTTTATAAAAGAGTTGATTTAACAATTAAAAAAAAATATAGCCTTTCGGAACAGACAATAAAGGTATTCAATAGTATTAATAAGGATATAAGTGCTGTGGGATTCTTTACTCCAGATCATCAGGAGAGAGAAAAAATCATCACACTTTTGAAGCTATTTTCTGATACCACAAAACACTTCACTTTTGAAATCGTTAATCCTGAAATAAATCCAGGGCGTTCCCACAAATATGGGAAAATATTGTCAGGTATGGTTGTTGTTGAATCGGGAATCCATTGGGAAAAGATCAATAAACCGAATGAAACTTCAATTCTGAGTGCAATTTTACGGATAACGAGTGAAGAGAAGAGAATTGTTTACTTTTTACAGGGACATGGAGAAAAAGAGCTTGATAATATCGAAAATTCAGGGTTACTCAGGGTAAAGAATATACTTGAATCTTTGGGATATGATGTTAAGCCGGTCAGTTTCCTAAAAACGAATGGGGTTCCAGATGACGCTGATGTTGTCGTTGTTCCAGGACCAGAAAAGGATTTCTTTATAGAAGATCTGAATGACATGAATGAATATCTAGAAAAAGGAGGGGCTTTACTTATTCTAGTGGACCCAAATAACCTCCCAAATCTGGAACAATTCTGTAGACAATTCGGTATTAATCTTGGTAAAGGAGTAGTTGTTGACAAGTCTAAAAGAATTCCAGGATCAGATTTCCTCGTAACTTTGGTCGAACAGTATAGTAACCACGAAATAACAGCAGAGATCGACTCGGTCAGTATTTTTCCTCTTTCTCGCTCAGTCAATGTATCAGGAATAAAAAGGAAGGAGATCAATATAATTCCCTTGGCGAGAACGGATGAGAAAAGCTGGTTAGAAACTGATTTAGTGAACCTTTTTAATAATGGTATTTCATTATTCGATGAATTGAAAGATGAGAAAGGACCCTTAACTATTGCTGTTGCTGGTGAACTTCGAAATTACCAGAAAGAAGATCAGCAGTACTATGGAAGATTGGTAATAATTGGCGATTCCGATTTTGCAACAAATAATTATTTTGATCAGGGGGCAAATGCTGATCTATTTGTCAATAGTGTTCTATGGTTAAATAGGCAAAAAAACCTTATTGCTTCCCGCCCGTCTGATCAAGAATTTTATCCTATTATACTCACAGAATCCAATTCAAAGCTTATTTTCTGGCTCACAGTCGTGATATTTCCTCTCATTGTACTTATTGCGGGTGTGTTGGTTATCAAGAAAGTGCGATGGCAAAGCTAAGAAAGGAATACAAATCCCTTTATGTGGTAGTTTTTTTCCTTTTTATTACTGCCTTCTTTTATTTTTTCTATGCTGTCCCATTTGAAAAGGGAAAACTTGAAAGGTCAAAGGAAAAATATGCAACTATATCTATTTCACCTGGAGATGTACATAAAATAGAAATCAAAAATAAGTATGGTATGTTTGGATTTATGAAGAATATTAATTCTTGGCAGATTATATCTCCAATGGATGTAAAAGCAGATGATTATGAATTAAACAATATAATTAACTACTTTGAAGAGATAAAAATAAGAATGCTCTCGAATACTGTCACAGAATCAGAGCTTGTGAAATATGGTCTTTTAAATCCCGGGATTCTCGTTTCTCTTTGGAAAGATAATTCTGATAAGATTCTTCAACTCAATATCGGGGATCTTACGCCAGATGGCATGGGAGTATATGGATACACTGATGAACAGACAGAAATTATTGTTTTACCCATGTATTTAACTATACTTCTTAACAAAGATTTATATGAATTAAGAGATAAGACCGCTTTTTCTTTTAATGTTGATAGAGTTAAACAGATAAAAATACAATTTACTGCGTCAGAATTAATCCTTAACAAAGTAGAGGAAGGGAATTGGCTCATTGAAGAACCTATTCGTGGAGTATCAGCAGACAGAAACGAAGTTGAGAATCTTTTAAATCAATTAAAGTGGGTCGATATTATTGAGTTTTTTAATGGGAAGCAACCTGATTTGATGCGTGTTGGACTCGATTACCCGTGGGCTATTATTAATATTGTATTGAAAGATCCTTTCTATATACAGAGTGTTTCCTTCGGTTATGTCAATGAGAAAGATGGAATCTATGCAAGAAATAATACAACCGGGGAAGTTTTTTTGTTACCAATTGAGATTACGAGACTTTTTATGGAGGATATTTATCTGCTTAGAGATAAGTCAGTATTTGGTTTTAATCATGATGAGATAACCAGTTTGCAACTGGATTATCCTGGAGATAAAGACGATATAAAAATAATAAAAACAGTTAACAATGATTGGGAGATCACTTCACGAGCGGTAATAAAAGCTGATTCGGATGCGGTTGAAAATTATTTAAGTGAACTTCGTTCAATTAAAAGTAAAAAGTATCTTCCTGCGAACGAATGTGAAAGAAAAAAATGTGGATTTAAGAAGCCAAAGTTAAAGATATCCCTCAAAGGGCCGCAATCTTCATCAAAAATATTATATATAGGTGAACCTTATCCAGATAATTCTGACCTAATTTTTGCAAAGTTAGATCACCGGGATGAAATAATCCTTCTTGAAAAGGGCTCTATTGAAAATCTTAAAAAGAATCAAAAATACTTTGAATATAGGCATTTATTTCAATTTAATATTGGAGATGTCTATAAAATCGAGCTCTTATACAAGAATCTGGAGACAACAGTGCAACGCGTTAAGGAGGATAAATGGCAAATAATATTTCCTAAAAAAGATACTATTAACAGGTTTCCAATACTTCTATTACTGCGAGATCTTTGGAGGCTAAAATCGGAGGAGAAGCTGTCCGAAGATGCAATAAGAGAAATGCAAGAACAGCCTGATATCATAATAAAGCTTTGGATGGAAAGCGATGAGAATCCGGTAATGTATCACATATGGAATTATGAACTCACAGATAATGTTCCCCTTGTAGGATTTAAGGATGATATTCTTATTGTTAACAAGGATGCTATGGAGTTAATAAAAAGACACATTTCACAGGTTATAGCACAGACAAGATAGTGCATCTTTTCAAGGGTCCCTGCTGGGAAATTGGGACCCTCGAAAAG
>SMTZ1_10032347_pt1 | contig 10317 bp, 7 predicted proteins | sample DeeMarSWOR136_30_FD_25667 | JGI IMG/M metagenome (IMG submission 25667) | reverse complement strand
ACGGTCGAGGCCCTGATCGCCAGGGAAGCTTTGAATGAACACGACCGTGAGATAGTAAGAGCCGTGGTAGAGGCAGTGCCAGAATGGTTTACCAAGGCTGCATGAGGACATCGAACCGATCCCGCCATGCCTGAGAAATCCTGAATACAGGTACTCAAGGTTTCATTCAGAAACCCTTTTCACTCGAAACTCTATCAGGGAAACTAAAAGAGGTATTGGAGGGCAAATTAAGGATACGAGATTTATCAAGGATTTTTTTTGCCAAAATGTCCGTATATTGTATGGTTGCCTATCACCACAATTGTATAACATACTGCTATACTTCTGCACTACTATGGATGCTCAAGAACTTATAACTACCGATTGTAGTATTGAATCTGAGAAGGATTTCGCTGGCTTGTTTAGTACTTCTATGAGGCCGCCTGTTGTCAAGCTCCTTCTTTTGGTATTGGATATAGAACTGAGTACCTCCTTTCGCGGTTAGTCGAGCTAGTGGCTTCCTTTTACGTGAGGCTCTTATGTGCCTCGAACGAACTTCTATCCGTGCTGGCTTCTTTTTGCCAGACACCTGATGCTCTATTCGCCCACAGGCGAGTAGGGAAGCGCCGGGGTGAGCAGCCCCATCTAACTGTCGGTTCTCCAAGGGGACCAAGCAATACGAACGGGCAGCTCACACCAGCTCGATAAGGTATACTGTGGTTGGGTTCCATCAGCCTCGTAGGTTCTCTTATGCCTTTAATATAGCCCCTTCAGGAATCACGCCGGTCTCCAAATACCGCCACAGCTCGATGAGCAGCTTTCGGGCTAAGGCCACGATCCCAATGCGTCTGAGCCGAGGGCTGCCGTGGCCAAAGCGCTCTTGATACCATCGGCTAAGTTTACTGTGAGGTTGGTAGCGAAGCCAGTCCCAGGCAATCTCAATGGCGATCGATCGAATGTAGCGATTGCCCGCCTTGCTGATGCCTCGCTCCCATGCTCCATCGCCACTCTGAAAGGGGGTCGGTGTCAGGCCAGCCAACGCCCCCACCTCCCGACGGTTGCGAAACTCTCGCCAGGAGAAAAGCTCCATCAAATAGAGCCACGAGCTGTTAATACCAATGCCCCGAAGATGAAGCAGCTGGCGAACCTTTTTCACATCAGAGCTGCTGGAAGTCTTAAGGGCGTGGGCTCGTTCTGCCACCACCTCCTCGATCTGTCCGGCTACCAGCTGGAGTCGCTCATACTCTCGCCTCAAGCGTCTCTTCAATCCCAATGGCACTGGCCTTCCGTCCCATAAGCGCTCGGTCTCTAGTTGATCTAAAAAGTCGCGACCTACCACCATCCGAATCCCGTAGCTTGCCAAGAGCCCCTTGATCCGGTTGATATGGCGAGTCCGATCCACTCTCAGAGCCCTGAGCTCCCGATGAAGCTGCCGGCTGTCCTCCTGCTCAACCGTCGGCACGCTCACCACGCTCCAGACACGCCTCTCCCCATTTCCTATCGGTTTTGGCTCGCCTCGCCCTGCGGTTGACCTCGATGCTCGAGGAGTCCACCACGAGGTTCTCGATCCCGCAGCTTGAAAGATACCGGTGCAGCCAGAAGCCATCACGGCCCGCCTCATAGCAGCTCAGAAGATGGGCATCCTCAGGTAAGCCGAAGCGCCTCTTGGCCAAGTCAATTTCTGTCTTAACAGCACTCAGATCTCCCGCTACGATGGTCCGTTCCCGGGGCTTCTGACCAAAGCCGACCGTGAAGCCCAGCTTCCAGTTCTTTTTTCCTAACTCAAAAGCCAGATACAAATCACCTTGATTTTTGCTATACTGTGTTTTGTGGGCTGTTACCTGGTTCATAGCTCCCTCCTTTTTCGTTTTTGTTTGGAGGAGCTTACCACCAGCGGCCCACTTTGTTTAGGTCTTTAATCCTGCATAGTATCTAACTGAACTAGACAGTCTCTCCTTCCTTCAGCTTTATCGATTAGCGATGCAAATATAGGATAATTAGGACCGTGCTCGGGTCGTTGAATGCATCTTGAAATATTCGTCCCTGCGATGGCTGAGATTTGTTGTAGAAGTCTAAGATAAGTAAGGGTTTGATTCCATAGTATAGATCACAGCAATAAAGGTGGGATAACGCTTAGCTTGAGGTGGGTGTGTCGAGCAGGAGCGTAACACACGTCCCTCTCAAAGCTCTTGTCATGCCCGTAATTGTTCAATAACACTTTTCACATTATTGAAAATTCGATTCTTTACTTCATTACTTTGCCGTGAAGCATGATGATTCCCCTCAACAAGTGTAGAATTGTTATCTAGATCTTGGTTCTGCAGAAAATTCAAACATACTTTTCCCTGAGCAACGATTAGCTTTGGTTTGAGAATTCTAAGAAGACGTTCAGTATGCAATCGCCAACAATTTGAAAAAATCTGCTTAGAATACTTATCTCCAGGGATTGGGCATTGGGCTATATTCACTACTGCAATCTCCTGAATTGCGACTCCATGCCTTTCGATAGTTTCAGAATATTTTCCAGGAGGCCATCCCCATACTCGGATCATGGCGTTTCTATAGCCTATGTTGAGAAGCTTCCAGTTCTGGATAGAAGGATTCTTTAGAAAATGATCCTGAAGTAACAAAAGGTCTGAGGTGACCTTTCGCTTATAGCGTGCCCTATGTCTAGCACTTTCACTCTTATACCGTTCATCTATTTCTGAATCTGTTAACCATCCTATGTGACCTGGATTAATTTGTGCAAAGACAACTCCGTTTTCTTGGTATAAATTACCAAGAGGACGAAAGGTTGGAATATAATCGACTGGAAGGTTACATTGTTTACAACTAAAAATATCTCTCCACAGGTCGATCAGAAGTTTTTGAATCCTTAAAGTGGTCACAAAAAATCCTTATATGTAGATGGGCATAACCTAGAGCTGAGGGGCGCGGCACTATACCGCGCCCCTTTCAAGTGAGATGTTATGTGATAGTCGTTTGTGTCACCATTCATTGCAGATTGGGGGCTTACCCCATGTCATTGCATATTCTAGGATTAATTTCTTTTCAACGAACTTGATGAACAGTGGAAGAATTGGCTCATAAAGTCGAACCGAAACGAGCGCCGCATGATTTGTGTTGGCCAGGACTTGATCAAACGCCTGCCTGCTAGCTGCACTTCAACCTAATCTGACAGACAAATCATTTGATCCGCGACTCTTAGCGGCAGTGGCCAGCCGAACACTGATTAATTCAGACACAAATCACCACCCTGAGAGATGGGTTTTTATTGCTGATATCATCTGAGACTGTCGAAAAACCCTAAATCCATGATTTCGGAGTTTGTAACTTATTGATTTTATTGCGTCTATTTTTTTAAAAACTCAAGAATCGGACTTTTTCGACAGTCTCTCTTGAAATATGTGTGTCTGCAATAGCTAGGATGACCCCCTTGTTCCCGATAATGCCAGTTTGCACACTTTGCCGAAATGGTGACCGTGGATCGCCAGGGTGACTGCCAGCGGCAAAAGCTTCGGACGACGGCAAAGGGTCCACACCAGGAGGTTCCAGTACTGCATGCGTTCCTGGCCAAAAACTCCAATCCTGATCGAGGTGCGGAAAAAGGCCAGAAAGCGCTGAAGGTCCAATGTAATGGAAATTTTCGGTGCCTTATATTCCCTTAAGAAGGTTTTAATCCGTTTATAATAGGCTCGGGGCTGATAGATGCTGTGTAAAATCTTCTCATACCCTCTTAGTAATTCGCGCATGTCCATCTTCGGTATGATGTTAGTGGTGCCGTCGACGTTGTCGCCGGAGAGCAAGCCGCTGAGTCGCCCTTCTCTTTTTAAACGTTCATAGAGCTTGGTGCCGGGCGGTGCCTGCAGCAGGCCCACCATGGCGGTCACGATGCCGCTGTTTTGGATAAAATCGATCTGTCTTTGAAATATCGAAGGACCGTCAGAGTCAAAGCCGACGATGAACCCTCCCTGCACCTGCAGACCGGTGCGCTGGATGTTTTTGACGCTTTCGATCAGATTGCGGCCTTTATTCTGTTCCTTGTTGCACTCTGCCAGACTATTTTCCTCGGGTGTTTCGATTCCGACAAAGACGGTATCAAATCCGGCCTCCACCATCATATGCATCAGGTCTTCGTTGTCAGCCAGGTTGATGGATGCCTGTGTGTTGAATAAAAATCCCTTTTTACCTTTCTGCCATTCAATCAGAGACGGCAGCAGCTCGGTCATGAGATATTTCTTATTGCCGATAAAATTGTCGTCCACAACGAAAACCTGCCCGCGCCATCCGCGATGATACAAACTGTCCAGTTCGGCAATGATCTGGTCTGAGGTCTTGATGCGCGGCCGGTGCCCGAACAGCGCCGTGACGTTGCAGAAATCACAATTGAACGGACATCCGCGGGAAAACTGGATGCTCATCGTCGCGTAACGCTTCAGATTGATTAGCTGCCACATCGGGATGGGGGTTTTGTGGATATCGGCAAATTCGGGAGTCGTATAGATGAGCTCGGCACATCCGCGATTAAAATCATTCAGAAACGCAGGCAGGGTCAGCTCGGCTTCGTTGAGCACAAAATGATCCACCCTATCGAACTGCTCGTAGTCACTGGCGAAAAGAGGACCACCCACTACCACTTTGAGTCCGGCTTCTTTACAACGGGCGATAGTTTCCTGCGCCGATTTTCGCTGGACACCCATAGCGCTGATAAACGCGCAATCGGCCCAGGCCAGATCGTCGTCGGTCAGCTTGGTTACGTTCAAATCGACCAGACGTTTGGACCATTCTTCCGGAAGCATGGCGCCGATCGTTAACAACCCCAGTGGGGGGAATGCGGCTTTCTTGCGAATAAATTTGAGGGAGTGCCTGAAGCTCCAGAAAGTATCAGGGAATCTCGGGTATAACAGTAAAGCCTTCATTAGGATCGCCTTATCAATTCAGGAATGAAAGTGCTGCAGGGAAATACCTAACCTGGAACGGCCGAATTATACTGAATATTGAAGATCGCAAAATGAATAAATAAGGAATTCTGCTTTCTCAATCTTCATTGTTCAATCATTGGGAGATGTTGAAAATATCACGATACCATTTCTTTATCCTAATATGTCGTAGATCCGCCTTGGGAGGGCTAAGAAATCACAATTAAGACTCTACGCCCAAGAAGTTCTTATATCAGATTTCAGAAAAACTCAACCGTTGAAATACGTCCAGAAGCCCTTTTTCCGTCGAACCATTTTACCTCACCCTCCACCAGGATCATTATCTCCCTCAAGAAATGCTTAGGATTAAACCTCGGTGTTAATTAATCCAAAAAGGAGGGCATGATTCTAACTGAAATATGAAGTTTCTGTCGATATCAATACCTTGCATGTTTCAAGCGGTATTCGTCACTGATACCGAGAAATAAGCTGTGTGATCAAAAGCCTGTTGTTCCTCAGACAGAAACGGACAGCAATTGGGCGAGTTATGGGCACAGTTGGGTTGGCGTTAGAGTACTATGGTAGGTTTTGAGAGTTATGAATGTCATGAAGGGGTGAAAAAGGTACTGAACAGGGAGACCATCATCGGTATGGAGATCAGTGACAAAATGAAACTAACAACAAGAAACTGATTTGTGATGGCCCTGTTTCCCCCCGAACGTTCAGTGACGAGCGGCACTGCGGTGACCGTTGGTACAGCACCCTGTAAGAGGATGAGAAGGGCAATATGATATGCGGGGTGGAGCAAAATCACTATGCCCAAAAAGACGAGCGGGAAGACGATATTCTTAATGATCACGAATTTTACGATTTCCATGATTTGAATCCGGCCCTTTTTCTGGAAATCCATGTAGATGTTGCCGCCGAGTATTATCATAAGAAGCGGTAACGTCATGCCGCCCAGTAGCGTAAGGATGGATATCAAGAAATTCGGGACCTTGTCCTGCACCTGGACCAGGCGAATAATAACCGCTACCACTGTGACGATGAGCACTGGATGAATTATCTTCTTCCAATTCAGCCCTCTTCTCCTCTTTCCCTGAAAAAAAAGGTGATACGTACTGAAAAAGAACGCCGGGTAGAAAACCGTGAAAAGGAAGAGAAATGCCAGATAGGGTGATTTATCTCCATATGTGCCTGCGATTATGGCCCAGCTGCAACTGCCGTGAAAAAGACCCACCATAGGGGCAGTTGCCACCAATCAGGACACTCAGCGGGCGAGAAATTTCGGAGTATATTCACGAAGATGAGGCTAGGCAAGGCGATATCAAGGGCGAGGGGAGAGAGTAAACCCAGGATGTCTCCTGGTACGATTCGTCTTCTAATGATCCAAAAACCCAAGATCCCCATTCCCAGGAGCACTGCCACTGACTCGAATGTGGTCATAAACAGATTCACTTATTGCCCTCAACGTTATCTTGTCAAGATTGCCGCCCAGTCCGAGGCATGGTCTATCTTCTTATGACCAGAACGGGCTTGCTGGATTTTCTTATAACCTTTTCCGCGACGGAGCCAAGGAGCATTTCTTCAACGGCGCTCTTCCCATGAGATCCGATGACTATGACGGAGATCGCCTCCTCTTTCTCAACCCTTAAGATCTCCCGCAATGGGATTCCCTCCTCGATCCGTACCTTGACCTGGAAACCAGATTCCCTCAATTCGGCCTCTATTGCATTTGTTGCCTTCTTGGCCCGTTCTCTCCTTAGCTTTTCCAGCTCGTCGGCATCCAGGTGTATTCCCGGGATATGAGACATATGTCCAATTTCCCGTTCATCAATCACATGTAAGACTATAACCTCTTTTGTGCCGGCCTCTTTTAACTTCTTAATGTATTCCAATGCCTTGTTCGATACATCGGAGAAATCAGTTGGATATAGGATTTTTGCAAACATCTTGACCGTCCTTTCTATTGTTCAATGGTTCGTGCATTATCCCATCCTGAGTTGGTTATAATTGCCCTGCATTGGGTCACCAGGTCAAGGGAAAAAGTAGTCTAGCCCATTTTTGATAATAGAAACCATTATCCTTGACAACCCGTTATGAAGGGTTACCTTTAATTGAGAAATAAGAGGAGATAGGCACGATGGAAGAGACAAGGTTCTTGATTCCCAATATATCCTGTGGTCATTGTGTCATGACCATTCAGAGAGAACTGGGTGAGATAGAGGGGGTTCACAAGGTGGAAGGGGACCCCGCGGCAAAGGAGATCACGGTGCAATGGGAGGGGCCAGCCACGGTGGAGAAGATTAAATCCACCTTGAAGGAGATTAATTATCCTGCTGCTGAGTAACTTCAACCAAGGTTTCGTTTTTGTGATGGGAATATAACTGAGAGGAAGATCTGATGTCTGATAGGAATGTAACGCTCCCAGTCACCGGTATGACATGCGCCAACTGTGCCCTGACTGTGGAAAGAAACCTCAACAAGCTCAAGGGAGTGAAAGAGGCTGGAGTGAATTTTGCCACCGAGGAGGCCTCCGTTTCCTTTGATGAAGAAGAGGTTCAAATCAAGGATCTTGCAGACAAGGTTCGTGACGCGGGCTATGGCGTTGCCACGACAACTGTGGAGATCCCCCTCACCGGTATGACCTGCGCCAACTGCGCCAATGCCATTGAGAGGACCTTGACGAAGGTCCCTGGCGTGGTCGAGGCTTCAGTTAATTTCGCCACAGAGCGCGCTCGCGTGGAATACATCCCGACCATAGCGACCCTGGACGATATGGTCACCGCTATTGAAAGGGCGGGATATGGCTCTGTGCGCCCTGAGGAGGCCCTCGAGGGCGAAGATGCGGAACTGGCTGCTCGAAGAGCTGAGATAAAGAATCAGACGCGCAAGTTCTTAATGGGCATCTTATTCACAGTGCCGCTCTTCTTGCTCAGCATGGGCAGGGACTTCGGCCTCTTTGGGTCGTGGTCGCATGCCGCGTGGGTCAACTGGCTCTTCCTGATGCTGGCCACACCTGTACAGTTCTACACCGGCTTGGATTATTACGCCGGGGGATGGAGGAGCCTCAAAAATGGCAGTGCCAATATGGATGTCTTGGTGGCTATGGGTTCGTCGGTAGCCTATTTTTACTCCCTTGCCGTCCTCCTTTACTCCCCCCTTGGGGCGCATGTCTATTTTGAGACCTCTGCGGTCATTATCACCCTGATTAAGCTGGGCAAGCTGCTGGAATCCAGGACAAAGGGTCGAACGGGTGGCGCTATTCGCAAGCTCATGGGACTCCGGCCGAAGACGGCAACCATTCTGAAGGATGGAAAAGAAACGGAGGTCCCGCTTTCAAGGGTCAAAGTGGGCGATGTGGTTATTGTCCGCCCGGGTGAACGGATTCCCGTTGACGGGGTTGTGCTTGAAGGCGAGTCCACCGTGGATGAATCTATGCTGACCGGAGAACCCATTCCAGTAGATAAAGGCCCAGGAGCCAAACTCGCCGGTGGTACTATTAACGGAGAAGGTCTTCTCAAGTTTGAAGCTCACAGGGTTGGAAAGGATACGAGTCTGGCCCAGATCATTCGACTTGTTCAGGAGGCCCAGGGTAGCAAGGCCCCCATTCAAGCCCTTGCGGATCGAGTCGCTGCCGTATTTGTCCCTGGCGTGATCGGGATTGCTTTGCTGACCTTCGTGCTCTGGTGGGGACTTGCGGGGGAATTCGTTCCTGCAATGCTCCGATTGGTTGCCGTCCTTGTGATTGCGTGCCCCTGCGCCCTTGGGTTGGCTACCCCGACGGCCATCATGGCAGGGACTGGGATAGGTGCCGAGAAGGGCATGCTTTTCAGGAACAGTGAGGCTCTGGAGATGGCCACAAAGCTGAGGACCATTGTCTTCGATAAGACGGGGACCATTACCGTGGGTAAGCCCGCTGTTGTGGACCTGATTGTATTAGATCCCCAGCTCGGAGACGAAGAAGAGCTCCTCAGGATAGGGGCATCGGCTGAAAGGGGCTCTGAACATCCCCTGGGGCGGGCCATCGTTAAGGAGGCGGAAAGACGGGGTTTGGATCTGTTTGACCCAAAGGATTTCCAAGCCTCTAAGGGATTGGGGGTTCACGCAAGGGTCAACGGCCGGAGTGTCTTTGTGGGCAAGCCCGACTGGTCCGAGGAGACGCAAATGGACCTCTCAAATGCAAAAGGACGGATTGATACTCTGCAGGCAGCTGGGAAGACGGTGATCGTGGTGGCGATCGAAAAGAGGACCGCAGGTCTGATAGCCCTTGCTGACACCGTCAAAATGGAATCCATAGAGGCCATTAACCGTCTCCACAACATGAATCTAAAGGTAGTCATGCTCACCGGTGACAATACCAGGACTGCAAGGACCATTGCCTCAGAGGTGAATATTGATCAAGTGGTCGCAGAGGTCCTGCCGGAGGAGAAGTCCTTGAGGATCAAGGAACTTCAGCAAGACGGCGGAAAAGTAGCAATGGTGGGCGATGGCATTAACGACGCCCCGGCCCTTGCACAAGCGGATATAGGTATGGCCATTGGCACGGGCACCGACGTTGCCATAGAGAGCGGCGATGTGATCCTCGCAAGCGGGGACCTCACCGGGGTACCAAAGGCGATTCAACTCAGCCGGGCCACCATGAAGACAGTCAAACAAAACCTGTTCTGGGCCTTCTTCTATAATGTGGCGCTGATTCCAGTGGCGGCTGGCGTGTTATATTCTCTGGAGTTTGTCCCTGGATTCCTGCGAGCGCTGCACCCCATGCTGGCTGCACTCGCTATGGCCATGAGCAGTATTACCGTGGTATCAAATAGCCTGCTTTTATACAGGAAAAAAATATCGTGAGCGTCTACCTCTTGACTTTCCCCCTTTTCCCCCTCGGTTTCGTCTTCTCCTCTTTCTCCTCTTCTTCACCGAACTTCTTCAGTCCCTCGGCCAATTCCTTGAGCTTCTCGTTGACCTGGTAGTTGATTGTCCCCTTGGGGTAGGTTCCGTCGGGTTGCTTTCCCCCGGCCTTTTTATCGGTGAGGATCTCGATCCCTTGGTCAATGGTCTCGACAGCGTAGATATGGAATTTCCCCTGCTTCACGGCCTCCACCACGTCTTTACGGAGCATGAGGTCCTTGACATTACTTTCCGGTACCATAACTCCCTGGCGGCCGGTTAGCCCCAGCTTCTGGCAGCAATCATAGAATCCCTCTATCTTTTGATTGACCCCGCCGATGGCCTGTACTTCCCCTTTCTGGTTTACGGACCCGGTAACTGCAACAGACTGCTTAAGGGGAACACCTGAAAGGCTGGAGAGGAGGGCATAGATTTCAGTAGAGGAAGCGCTGTCCCCATCCACGCCGCTGTAAGACTGCTCAAAGGCAATGCTGGCGCTCATGGTCAGGGGTTTGTCCTGGGCATACTTCTT
>SMTZ1_10008419_pt1 | contig 10317 bp, 9 predicted proteins | sample DeeMarSWOR136_30_FD_25667 | JGI IMG/M metagenome (IMG submission 25667) | reverse complement strand
CATATTTCCTTGAATCTGACAATCTTGGAGAAGGTTTCGGATTTCAGGCTTGCCCCTCCAACCAGTGCCCCATCAATATTCTCCTGCCCCATCAGACCTTTGACATTCTCCGGAGTCACACTCCCGCCGTATTGAATCCGAATCCCTTCTGCAATCTCCTTTGAATAGAGTCCCTCTAATTTCTTGCGAATAAATCGGTGGACTTCCTCAGCCTGCTCGGGAGTGGCCGTCTTGCCCGTCCCAATGGCCCAGACCGGTTCATAAGCAAGGACAATGCTTCTCATCTCCTCCTTACGGATATCATTCAGCCCTCCCGTCACCTGTCTCTCAATCACAGCAAAGGTTTCCTCCTCTTCCCTCTCCCTTAAGGTTTCGCCGATACAGAAGATCACTTTCAGCCCCTGGCTGAGAGTGGCTTTTATCTTTCGGTTCACTGTCTCATCGGTCTCTCCAAAAAACTGACGCCTTTCCGAGTGACCCAGAATCACGTAATGACAGCCCACCTCTTTGAGCATGGGAGGAGCGATCTCCCCAGTAAAGGCCCCTTTCTCTTCCCAAAAGAGATTCTGGGCTGCCAGCCATATGGAAGAACCCTCAAGTTCCTTTCGCACGGCATAAAGGGCTGTAAAGGGGGGAGCCACCGCCACCTCCACCCCTTCGACTCCAGAAAGGGAGGGTTTTAATTGTTTGACGAGATCAATGGCTTCCGCAACGGTTTTGTTCATTTTCCAGTTTCCAGCCATAAAGGGCAGTCTCTTCATTGATCATTCCCTCCTCAGGGCTTCTATGCCCGGTAATTTCTTCCCCTCAAGAAATTCAAGAGAGGCTCCGCCTCCCGTCGAGATGTGGCCAATCTTCTCTGCGACTCCTGCCTTGTTCACTGCAGCCACAGAGTCTCCCCCTCCCACAATGCTGAAAGCGGAGGAGTCAGCCACAGCTTTGGCGATGGCGAAGGTCCCCTGGCTGAAAGGCTCCATCTCGAAGACCCCCATGGGACCATTCCAGACAATCGTCCTGGCCGACTTGATCTCTTCTGAAAATACCTTCACCGTCTCAGGACCAATATCGAGACAGACCCAATCGGATGGGATCCTTTCATTCTTTACAATCTCTCTTTTCGCCTGCACATCCATCCGTTCCGCTGCAATGTGATCCCGCGGAAGGAGAAACTCTACCTTACCTTTTGCTCTCTCCAAGAGAGAGTTTGAAAACCCGATCTGGTCTTCCTCGACCAAAGATTTTCCTACTCCAAATCCCTTCGCCCTAAGAAAGGTATAGGCCATTCCCCCGCCCACGAGGAGCGTGGTCACTTTGTCCAGAAGGTTTTCAATGACGCCGATCTTGTCCGAAACCTTTGCCCCACCGAGGATGGCAACATAAGGTTTTTGGGGATTCACCAGAGCCTTTTCCAGACTTTCGACCTCCTTCATCATTAGAAAACCTGCAGCCAGAATCTTCACATATCGCGTCATTCCCTCCGTCGAGGCATGAGCCCTGTGGGCGGCACCAAAGGCATCATTGACATAAACATCACAGAGAGAAGCCAGGGCCTTTGAAAAGCTTTCATCATTCTTCTCTTCTTCTGAATGGAACCTCACGTTTTCCAAGAGAAGGACATCCCCTGCTTTCATCCCTTCGATCTGCTTCTGCACTTCTTCCCCAATACAATCGCTAGCTAGAGTCACCTTCTTTCCTAACAGTCTGGATAACCTTTCCGCCACAGGAGCCAGGCTGTACTTCGGATCCCTCTTTCCTTTTGGCCTTCCTAGATGAGAGGCAAGGATGGCCTTCCCGCCTCCTTCGATCACCGATCGAATCGTTGCAAGAGATTGGACAATTCGGGTATCATCCGTGATCTCATTTTTTTCATTCAGAGGGACATTAAAATCGACACGGATGAAAACCCTCTTTCCTTTCAATTCAATTTGATCCACCGTTCGAATAGCCACTTCTTCCCTCCTCTCACCAGGGGTAGAATGACGACTAAGGAATATAAGTTTATATCTTTTTTAACCCATAGCGTCAACACGAATATTCGTTACAATTGATGTTGATACTTCGACGGAGCCAAACCTGGGCCTTTAGGACAGGGGCAAAAGCGCCGCTCAGTATCAACCCTGACCCCTTCGGCTGCACTCAGGGCCTTGAGCTTGTCGAAAGGCAAACCCCGGGATTTAGACCGGGGACGGTCGACGGGTTGATCTTTAGGGTCTTCACAAAATAGAAAAGGCTTGGTATAGTAGTTGCCAATTGGTAAGAAGAATGAAAAAAGAGAACAGTGAGAATCGAAATAAAAATCTACTGGAAATGGTAAGAAGGCTTCTTCTTGCAGAGGTTGCTTTCCAAGAGATTTATAGAAAATATAAAGAGGGTAAGCTCCGTTTCTCAGATATCGGGGATTGGGTTAATGACAAGGGTCAGAGCCCTCTTTACAATTTGAAAGAGCAGAGCCATTCCCTTTTCCGAGGCGGGGGGAAAGGACCGGTTCACAGAAATGAGTGGCTTCTCGATCTCGCTGTCGGTTCCATTTTCCATGAGGCTATGAAAGTGAGAGAAAATATCTACCAAATGGAAGTCTACCGGCCCAGGTACCTACAGTTCAAGTCAAAGATGGGTAAACCCGCCTATGAATATGAAAGGGACTACCTTCAACAATTTGAGCGAATCATCTCTCGGGCTGAACAGGGTGTGCAAGATGGTATGGAGGAAACCCGATCTCTCTTTGGGGATGCCATAGAACAACTCATTGATTTCTTTAAGAATAATTCTAAGAACCCCTATCTTGTTCGTTTTTTGCTGGAACATCAATCACTTCTCCGAAGGATCTATGGAAACAAGAAGTTCCAAGGGATTTTTAACCTCATGTTTAAGAACGGACTGCTGGAGGCCTATTACCGGGCCGGACGAAGTTACCTTCAAAGCGGACACTATGACCTTTCTTCTGTCTATTTTTCGAAGGCTTTGAAAATGGAACCCTCTAATGAAGAACTCCAATTCTTTACGAACTTCAGCCTAGGCATGAAGGCCTATTATAAGAACGCCTATTCGGAGACCATGTCCTATTTTGCAAAACTGGTCCGTCTTAGATTTGACAGGAAATTAAAGAAAGATTATTTGAGAAGAGCAGAAGAAGTCTGCCACAAGATCTCTTCCGAAATGAGAGAAGATGAGGATGTTAAGGCTACTGCCAGATGTCGGTTTCTTGCCGATCAGATCAAGAAAATGTTATGATTTAATCTACGAATATAACGAATGATAGCGAATATCACGAATATTGATTATTAGACTCAGCACTATTCGTGCCATTCGTTATCATTAGTGTCATTTGTTGAATTGGTTTTTGGGAAAGGAGTTTCGAAGATGCCTATTTATGAATACCAATGCAGTCAGTGTGAGCATGAATTTGAGAAATTAGTCTTCAATTCTGCTGAAAAAATTGTATGCCCCAAGTGTAAGAGTAAAAAGGTCAGCCGAATGATGTCGGCCTTTGCTTTCTCCAGCGGCGGAAAGTTCAAAAGTACAGCAAGCTCCTCCTGCGGGAGTTGCTCCTCCACCAGCTGTTCGACCTGTGGCTCAAAATAAACTAATCCCCCCAACCCCCCTTTAGTAAAGGGGGGCCAGGGGGGATTAAAGATTTATAAGCCGCCTCCTCATTTCCATCTCCTCCCTTAACCTATCATCTTCACCCAATCCTTCTAAGGCCTCATCAATCATCTGGATCATTTTCCCCTTGTCTTCAGGAAGTTTTCCATGGAGAGGAAGGAGATTGGAAATATGGTCACTTAAGAAATGGGAGGTGACGTGCAACTCCTCCAAAAGAAGTTTTGTTTCCTTCAGGATTGTTTCAGGAGAGGGCAAACGGAAACGGCCTTCTTCCATGGCCTCATAGAGAGGTGAATTCGGTTGGGGGATGAACGTCCGAACCCGGATGAAGTGCGGATCAATCTGATTCAGTACGTCTGCGGTTCCTCTCGCATGGTTCTCCCATTTTTCTTCCCCGCCAATCCCCAACAGAACGTATAAAGAAAATTCAAATCCTGCTTTCTTCGATTTTCTCCCAGCTTCGATCATCTCCTCAGGAGTGGCTCCCTTTTCAATCTCCCTCAGAAGCTCTCGATCCCCGGTCTCAAGACCCACATGAAGCCTTGTTAAACCTGCCTGACGGATCTTCTCTAGGTCCACCATCGGTTTCTTGGCCAGCGTCTTTGCTCGGGCATAACTGGTCACTCTCTCCAGATGGGGAAAAGAGGCGTAAAGGGAGTTCAAAACCTGGACAAGTGTTTCGGTTTTAATGGTTAAGCTATTCGAATCACCAATAAATACGGTCTCCACTCTGTCTCCGTAGAGTTCTTTTGCCATTTCGATATCTGATTTGATCTCATCCAGATCTCTAATCTCAAACTTGACCGTTTTATACATAGAGCAGAAGCTGCATCGGTTCCACGGGCAACCCCGGGTTACCCTTAAGAGAAGGCTGTTCGCCTCACTGGGTGGCCTGAACGGCGGAAAATCGTAACTTCTTCTTCTGAGCCCAAATCTTCCAAGAGTCATGGTTTCCTCATTATTCAATCCCCCCCTTGCCCCCCTTTACGAAAGGGGGGGGAGAGAGGGGATTAATAGCACATTGACACTTCAATTCCTTTCTTCTCAAAACGTTCCTTCAATTCTAACCCAGTATAATGAAAGTAGTCTTCTTCCAAATACGGGTCCAGCTTCGTCCTGCGATAAAGGGCCTTCACTTTGCTCGAATAATTCAATCTGTCGATGAGCACTTCATCAATCAACCCATCCAGCATCGTCACTAATGGTTTTGGATCCAGAGGAAGCATGGGGCCGATAAAGGCATAGGTCCCGATCTTTTCTTGGCGAAGCATCCTCAATGCTTTAATCCTAGAATCTATCGAAGGGGAGTGGGGCTCGAAAATCTTCTTGATGACCTCATCGTGGGTCGTAATGGAGAATCCCACTTCAATATTCTTAAATTGTTTGAATAGATCAATGTCTCTCACACAAAGAGGTGAACGGGTCAATACACTAACTGAAAATTGCTGGTCGAGAAGGGCTTTCAGACATTCACGGGTTAATTTGTATCTCTTTTCCAGTGGTTGATACGGATCGGTCACCGTACTGAGAGAAACCGTCCCCCCCTTTGCCCTCTTCAACTGTTTTTTCAGGAGTTGAGGAGCATTAACCTTTACATCGACAAATTCCCCCCAAGGCTCCAAATGACCAGTGAATCGCTTCATGAAACTGGCATAACAATATCGGCAGCCATGCCCACACCCAACGTAGGGATTAATACAGTAGTCAAAACTTGAAATGGCCGTCTTGGTTAGAATGGCCTTCGAAAAGATCTCTTTGACTTTCATAACGAATCTCAGGCTTGTTCGGCGAACGGGCCCTACACTTTAAATTTGGAAATTCTGCAACGTGCTTTTCCGCTGCCTATCGGCAGGCGATCGCACCGATTGAGTCAATCAATATTATAACGGAACGACGAATAAATCGAAAGGTCTTCTTCTCTCTTCCTCCCTAATGGCTGGGAAGGAGAAAAGCCGGGGAGGCTAAATCTCTAAGAGAAGAAAAACGATGAGTCATTTCACCAGTTCCAGCAACACGCGGCTGCTCACTCGCCCTCATTTCTTATTACTACCGCCATAGATGCGATCGCATTGATAGCGGTATATGACCCCGATGTACTGTTTGAAAAGAGTTTTAGGATACTTAAGGTTCAAACGTTTAGGTTTAAATGGTGAGAGATTTTTAGACAAACAGATGATCCACCAGCCGGTTGAGCATCATGGCTCCCTTTACTTCTGTCTCAAAGAGAGGGACAATGGACCTAACCCGGTCTCCAAAAATCTTCCAGATCTCCTCCATGTGATCATCCTGCATCTGAACCCGGTTGAGGACGAACTCCGGAGCGTCTTTCCCAACCTGACCCTTTTGAATCACTCCATTGACCACCACGCCACCCACCGGAATTCCAAATTCATGGAACCAATTGATAAAACGGGTAATCACCGCAATAGGAAGGGCCTCGGGGAGTGTTACAAAAAAGAAGGCAGTGAGGTTCTCATCCGTTAGGAGATCTTTGGCATGACCCATCCTATCCTTGAAACCTAATAAGTAATCCAAGAGAGGATCTTTTTCCTGTTTCTTTGAAAAAGAGAGCATTTCTCTCAGGGACTTGGCCTCTTCCCTGCTCTTCAGCATTTTCTCCACCCAGAGGGAATAGACCTTCGACATTCCAAGGAGGCGCCTGGCATTGGCTGTCGGAGCGGTATCGAATACATAGAAATCATATTCATCCTTGAACATGAGGTCCATCATATTCTCAAACATGGCTGATTCTTCAAAGGCAGGGTTCATTGTGGCCGATTCGATGAAATCTTCTGCTTTTGTGGTAATATCTGCAAATTTCAGGAACCAATTAATTTTCTCGCGGATTTCTTTTTTTGAGCGTTCAATCGTATCCTTTGTGTCGATCTCGAAGGCGTAGCATTTCTCTTCATCGCAGACCACAGCTGCTTTCCCGAACACATCTTTCTCTAAAAGGTTGGAAAGACTGTGGACAGGATTGGTCGAGGCCAGCAAGGTCCTCTTTCCTTGTTTGGCTGACCAGAGGGCCGCGGCCCCAGCCATGACCGTCTTACCTACCCCTCCCTTTCCTCCGAAAAAGATATATTTCAGTTTGGGGCGATCCTGCATGAATTTGATCATATTGATTGTAATTTGGTTCACGGTGTCACTCCTCCCCTTCTCCTTTCCCTATCCCTTAACCTTGTAGGTAGGGCGTGATCCCCGATCACGCCTTTCATCGGTGCGTTCGGGGAACGCACCCTACAGACCTCCTTGCTACTAGCTCCCCCTCTCCCCTGAGGGGAGAGGGGGGGTGAGGGGCTAAAAATTCCCAAACATGGCTTTTGCCATTTTTTCAATCATCGAAAGGCCGGTTACATCCCTTTCCATCTCAGGAACAGATGCTAATATCTGTTCTCCAAAAGTGGTGTCAATCACCTTCAGGTAATGCTCCTGCATATCGAGACGATTCTTCAAATACTCAGGAATATTCTGACTCTTTAACTCAGCAGGAAGCACCCGGTTGATGATATACCCGCTCAGGGGAACATCAAACTTAGCAAAAAGTTCTGCAGCTTTTAACGTGTCCTTGATGATCATTTCCTCAGCGGTCAAGACGAAGAAGAAGGCCGTTTTTTGCTTATCCGTCAGAATACTCGAGGACTTGTTGATACGGTCTTTGATATAAAGGAGTTCGTTCAAGATGGCGTCTTCATTCAGGTCCTTTTCCCTCCTGATCACAGCCGCCACCTGATCGTATTCTCTCATCTGTTCCCGGAGGCCGGTGATCTTTCCGATCCAAGCATCATAGACCGATGCCATGCTCAAATAGTAGAGGGCATGACCTAAGGGGACCAAATCGTAAATATAGTAGTCATATCCTCCCTTGACGACGATGTCCACCACCTCATCAAAAATAGCGCTTTCTTCCATGGCGGGCTCGGCGGCAGCGGCCTGAATATAGCTCTCTATCTCATCTGGAATACTCTCCATTCCGTACATATCGCGGATCTTCTGCCGGATCTCCTGCTGATATTCTTTGACACGATGGTCGGCATCGATCTCCTGCGCATAAAGATTTGGCATGATCTCCGTGGGGCCCTTGCCGAAAATATCTCGCTCAAAGATATCTGTTAGGGAGGCCTGAGGATCAACAGAAAAAACCAAGACGCGCTTCCCTTTCTTAGCCAGATAATAGGCAGCAGCTGCGGAAAAGGTGGTTTTACCCAGCCCCCCTTTCCCACCAAACATGATGTATCGCCGATCTGGATATTTCCCAAAAATGTCTGCTAATGGAATGGGAATCACCCCTTTCTTAGTTATCGAGTTACTTGGGTTACTAGAGTTTCTTGAGTTACTTGAGTTTGTTGGGTTAAAAGATTTTCGAACTCAATAAACACTATAAACCCAATGAACCCAATAAACGTTTGTTAGCCTTTCAGGCCAACGCATCTGTAAAATCTTTCTCTCTCAACATTCTACGTTTCCAGGTCGAGATCTGAGGAACGACATAAGGCAATAGTCTTAACGAATAGTATGGCGGTAGAATCGGAACACCCAGCATGTCTCCCATGGTGATTAGGATAAAGAGGTGCTCCATGCTCGCCCTGGTTTTCATTGCAAACCGGGCCGAGTCGTGAGCTGCCATACCATAGACAAATTCCTTGATCGCCTGAAGTAATCCCCCTTTTCTCTTTTTCTCCTCATCCGTCATAATGAAATCCCCTCCAATACTAGAGATGAAATTGTAGCCGCAGCCTTCAGGCTGCGTCATCATCCGCGGGCAGAAGCCCCTGCCTACCGCAGCCAGGCATTAGGTTTCTTTATCATACGCAGGCTGAAGCCTGCGGCTACTGACGCAATATAACATAAAAATGTTGGGCCCGCTCGCCGAACGGGCCCAATTGTCCAGAGATTAGAGCGGCCGCAGAGGGCCGCCCCTACAAACTCAGATCCTCCCACAAGCCCCCCTTTAGAAAAGGGGGGCCAAGGAGGGATTTTGTTAGGCTTTTGCAGGTGCTCCTTCTGCTTTTAACGCCCGATATCGGCCAAAGGCTTTCCAACCTTCCACTGCCAGAATAATGGCAGCAATAACAAGGAAAAATCCCACAAGCCCCATCAGTGTATTTCCCACGATAGCCTCAAAACCCTTCACACCTCCTGTAAAGACTTTACTGAGAAGCTTGTAAGAAGTGAGAATAAGGGCAGCTACCGTAGTGATGAACATGAAGATCATCGGGTAAAAGGTCCATCCATATGGTTTTCCCTGAGACATCAACCACGCAGTCATCAACATCAAAGCCATAGAGGCCATCAACTGGTTTGCTCCTCCAAACAAAACCCACAGGTACTGCCACCAACCTGTCAGGATCAGGAGCAACACCAGAAGCTCCGCGATGATCGTCCCTATATGGACATTTTTGAAGATCGGGCTGATATCGCCCAGCAACTCCGAAGTTGCCACTCTCATAAACCGGATGACCAGTTGCAAGATCGTGACAGCAAGAACGATTAACATCACGCCGCCATAGGACCTTCCCACTGCAGCCGGCAATCCTATCGCACCCAGAAATTTCGATACGCCTGCGGCAAAAATTCCAATGGGACCTTTAGCAATCGCCCCCATGTATTCAGAAGTAGATAGATAAATTGTCCCAGCGATCACTAAAGCAAAAAGACCAAGCATCATCTCAACAAACATGACCCCGCCTCCCACTGGACGGGCATCCATTTCGTTCTCCAGCTGCCTGGCCGTCCCTGAACTGGAAACAATGCTATGCCATCCGGAAATGGCCCCACATGCGATCGTTACGAACAGGATTGGCCAGAGCGGGCCGACCGGTATTGTGAAGCTTGAATAGGCGGGGAGGGTAAAATTAGGATGGAGAACAAACACTCCGATGATCCCGAAGACGAGCCCCAGGAAAACGATATAGGAGGCGACATAATTGATGGGAAGCGCAAACCTCCATATCGGTAAAACGGCAGCGAAGTAGCAGAAGACAAGTGCAAGGATCGCCCAAACAATCTTGCTATTGGCAATGCCGGCTCCAAGGATAATGTCAGAGGGGGCTACCGTTCCGAGGAATATCCCAAACAAAGCGATCAGCACACAGACAACCGTGGTCAGGATAATATCTTTCTTCCAACGGTAGATCATCTGCCCAGCAAGAAGTCCACCGATGGTAAGAAGGAGCCATGCCATGGGGGAACTTTTCTGGCCGATGGCCGCATTAACGACAATAGCTCCAAAGGCGCCAGCAACGAGAAGCAGAAAGAAATAGATAAAGCAAAGGAGAATGATCCGGGCTTTTGGTGAAACCAATCTGTAGCTCAATCCGCCGAAGGAAGCCCCTTCATTTCGCATGGCCACTACGGCGCTCGAGTAGTCATGAACCCAGCCAATGAATAAAGTACCGAGACAGAGCCATAGCAATGCAGGCAACCACCCCCATTGAATAGCAATGATAGGCCCGATAACCGGTGCTGCGCCTGCAATCGATTTGAACTGATAGCCGAAGAGGATATTTTTACTGGTGGGCATGAATTCCACTCCATCCATGAACATCTTGGCTGGAGTTGCCCGATTGGGGTCTGACTTTACAATCTTTGTATCGACATATTTGGCATAGAATCGATACCCAATGAAAAACACGATGAACCCTATGATAAGAACAACAACTGAATTCATACTTTCACCTCCTTGTGGATATGAGAGAACTCATTCTCCCCCCC
>SMTZ1_10008418_pt1 | contig 10317 bp, 7 predicted proteins | sample DeeMarSWOR136_30_FD_25667 | JGI IMG/M metagenome (IMG submission 25667) | reverse complement strand
TCACCTGCCAGACACCAGACAACTGGATAAGCCCCCCATCTCGCCACCAGATTGCGCCAGTGCTGCTTCATTTTTTGGATGCCCATGATCGGCAGATAATATCCCCAGCAGCCCACGATGCACGGTACCAGACCTGATCGAACCAGCCACTGAATCCGCAGATCAGCCATATCAAAATAGGTGGGATTGATTCGCACAAAATCCTTGTCCCAGGGAAAGCCTGCTTCGTTGGCGCCCCGCTCATCAAAAGCTGGCATGTCTGGATACAAGCCTGCCACGATCTGAATCACTGTGAAACCTTTGGCGACACGATCGGCGGTGAGTAATTGAAAATCTTCGGGCCATTTCAGTCGTTTGCACAATCCCATCCACCAGGTATCTGCCAGCCAGAAAAATGGCGTGCCATCTTCGTATTCAAAAGTCCGTCTGGAATCAGCGACCTTCAACGAACCGTGCTTTAACAAAGGATTATCGCCACGATAATCGCTGACCTCTAAGATGCTCTCCTGGCGATGCAGATCGGTGTTGGTTTGATCAGAACAAACGGAAGTAATCTGGTAAGTGCCTGGCCTGGGTGGAGCGAATCGGATACGCCATTCATTTCCACCTGACCAATAAGCTGGGACACGCCAGGATTGACCGTTAGAATAAGTCAGAATGACGTCCTGCTCAATGTCGTTGAAAGGATCGTCATAGGATTTTCCAGTGCAATAGAGCCATTCGGTGAGTTGGTATTGTGTTGTAAAGATTTGACTTGGCATACATATTTTCTTAATCTGAGGAAAAGATTAATTTTTACATTTTCCCGGATCAATTCTGGAAAATCTGAATCGTAAAGTTTTTTAATCTCCCCGGTGATTCCTTTTTCTAATAGAAAATTTCTGAATTGTTCAAATCCATCCCCGCCATAAATTTGAAGATTTTGCATCCAGCCGCAGTGGTTAATTCAAATCACATCAAATACAAGTATCTGTTTCCAATCCTCATAATAAAATCCAAGACATCTGGATAAAAACTTTGCTCCATTATACAATGCATGGCAGCAACCGATTGTTTTCACTTTTATTGCTCTTGTGACTGCCCGGCAAAGCATAGCCATTGGATTGCATAGATTAAGCAACCATGCTTCTTCAGACACTAGCTTCTCAATGTCTCTGACAATTTTTAACATGACAGGAATATTTCTAATTGCTCGGGTGGTGCCACTAATGCTTATGATGTCTTCGACCGGTTGATAAATTTGATATTCCAGCACTGTTTCCAGGTCGTGTTGCATTACCTCCAGGCTGTCCACTGCAAAAGAAGTCACAATAAATCGAGAGTCATCAATTGTATCTTTATGCTGTGTCGTCCTATAAATTTTGACTTTATTGCCAGTTTTTGTCATTATTTTTTTGGCGAGTTGAAATTGCTTTTCCAAATTAGGTTTGTCGATATCCTCCATTACCAAAATTTGCAAGTAGAACCCCACAATTTTATTCGTAGACAAGACAACGATTAAATCGTGGGAAATTTTAAATCTCTACTGGGGACTGCCAGTTCCGATCAGCGTAACCTTCAAGAGTTCTTTCATTTTTGAGAATTATATTAATTGAATGTTAAGTTGATTCCTGAAGGTATTATTTTACAATATAAAATTTATGAGTCACAGTAGTCTCATTCTCGCTGTTATCCTCTGCCGAAACAGTAATCGTGTGTTCCCCTGCAAGAAGCGGTGTGTCAGGTTGATATTTTATAGTTTTTTCTTCAGGATCATATTCTGCGATAACAACTTCGCCATCCAGTTTCATAATAATAGAGCGCTCACTGGCTATTCCTGAAAGCTGGTCATCGACAACCGCTATAAAAGAGAGCTGGCTGGAGTTAATAACAGCATTGTTACGTGGACGTTTTATCGAGACATTTGGCAGCACGATGTCCCGAATCAACGTGAATGCCCCTAAATTTGAGACATTGCAACTGATTGTATTATTCTGATAATTTAGCTGGTTCCCGCTGAATCCTGGTTTGCTGCTATTAATTCGATAGATACCAAGCTTGTCTGGCAGCGAATCTGATTCAGGATATTGTAGCTCAATTCTTGCACTTTTTTTGAACGGAATATCGCGGGGAAAGAGTTCATACACTTCGCCAACAAAATCATAAGTCCAATTATCCAATGGACCGAGTTGATTAAGCCTGAGAAACATGTTTTTATAAACAGCATCATTGCCAAAACTCACCCTGCATTTGCTGTCTTTAGAAATAATTCTACCTCCTCCATTGGGAGATACAGTCTGGATATCGAACTGTTCCCAAAATACCAGTTCTCTTCCCATAGGATCAAAAGCAGTGACTTCTACAGACATCGGTCCATCTTTTCCTGGGACAATCTGGTAAATCCCAATGAATTCATCAAAATTAGTTTGCAAGAGGGGAACCTCTGCTGATGGAATTCCAATCTGTTGGATAGTTAAAAGCGGAGTTTTTTGAACAGTACCATCGAGCTTTAATTTTAGACGAACATAGTCATCGTAAAAATCTTTTTCTAAATTTATCTCGGTTTCATTATCTGTTGACAATAGATTTTTGCCTGCTACATGATAGGCAGGAAGGAACGGAATATCGTTTTCATCCATAGAATGAATTTTCACAATCATTGATGGCACAATCGGTTTTAACAGGAATTCGTTTACAAATGAACTTTCAATTCCTGACTCGGATTCAGGCAGGTATAATTTCATTTTTCGCCAGGAAATACCTTGATCCAGGGAGACAGATAGGTCTGGATTCAAAATTTCATTACCGTTTTGATCGCAAATTTCTGAAATATAAAGCTGATTGGGTTCCTCAAAATGAAAGTTCGCATTTATTTTTTTCTGTTCCGCAACGATAAAATTGCCTGTCACTGTACTGTAATTACCAAAAAAATCATATAATTCAATTCTGAATTGATGTTCTCCTTTACCCAGTTGATTTTGAATCTCAAGATTGCCTGTTGAACTGGGATCGCAGTTAAGAATGCCGATTTCACTGGCAATCGGTTTATAAAAGTAGAGCTTGTTAAATTTCTCTTTATAAAGTTTCTGAAATCTACCTATTCCGCGATTCATCAAGCGGTAATCCCGATCCAGATCGATCATGTGAGTTACATTGTAAGAAAATCTGTCGTATTTTGCGGAAAATTTTAAATTTCCATTGATATAAAAATCGACCTTGTAAACAGCAAAATTATTATTAGTCCCATCTGCCCTGTCGAAACACTCGACAGAAAATCCAATTTTACCAGATACAACAGGTTTAAACCTGAGTACATAATTTCCATTTGTGCCTCGAATTGGTCGCTCGATGAAAGGGAGCACATCAGCATTAACTCGCGAGAAAAAATCCAGCGGTGTAATACAGATAGCTTTTACATTGGGAGGAATCGTATCATCAATTTTATAGCCGAGCAACAGGGGATTGATTGGATTGTTATTTTTGTCACGAACCTCGAAATGGAGGTGTGGATAACCAATGCCAGATGCGCCTGTGTAGCCGATGACCTCACCTTGCTTGACAGGAAATTGATCCCGACCTAAATATTTATTTATTCGATACTCACCCTGGCGTTTTTGTTCCTGTTTAACATAATCCTGCAGATTTTTTGTAAAGCGATCGAGGTGAGCGAAGACAACAATTTCCCCGGTATCCAATCTTTGATAGAGAACCTTTCCATAACCAAACGGGGAGACACTGATCCGCATAATATAACCATCGCGAATAGCAAATACTTTATACCCAATTTGTCCCCAGGTTTTGATATCAATTCCTGCGTGAAAATGACCTGGGCGGTATTCGGCAAATGAGGAGGTCAGGTTACGACTAGCGTCTGTGGGCCAGAGATAATCCTGAGCGAATCCTGAAACAATTAGAAGTTGAAATAATCCTAAATATAAAACTAATTTCTGAAACAACTGCAAACTATATCCCTTATACTGTTAATAAATCACGAGCTTATTATTGAATAAGCTTTGAAAATTCGTTTGCTAATTTTCCTGTCAATATTTCTCGATCGAATTGTGTTGGCGACAGCAGTTTATGAAAATTCAATTTGCCTGATTGAAATTCTTTATGATATTTTGTAATTGCTTTCTGAATTCCCTCTAAGTCGCTGTTATTTATTACTGTCCCTCTTTTCAGGGAATTTATCATTCTTGCGACTTCACCCTCCGAAGAAATTAATAGAATTGGTTTGCCTGAAGCCAGATATTCAAAAATCTTTCCCGTGATAATCTCTTCCCCGGTTTTCTTGAAAATTGTTAGCAATAACAAATGAGATTGCATTACTTCTTTCAATGCTTCCCTATGCGGAAGGTACTGAATTGGTCGAATAGATTGTGTTAATTTAAGTTCATCGAACAAATATTTCAAACGACCAAAAATGTCTGTGCCGAAAAACTGTATTCTAATTTGACCAGTTAAGTCTGGGTTATTTCGAAATAATGCCCGAGTAGCTTTTAAAAATGGTTCTGGATCACTGACACGGCTGATTGAACCACAATGAGTTATAGTAAACTGCGGATAGGAGGACAAAGTTTCTAATCCCAAAAAATCTTCTCTATCATAGCCGTTCATAATGGTCAAAAATTTTTTATCGTGAATAGCGGTGCCAGCTTTTTTCTTCAAACTATCCCGTAAATAATTACACACTGCAATAACACAATCCACAGATTTCAAAACAAATTTTTCCAACAACTTGTTCAATAGTAAATGCAGTTTTGTTGGGCAAGGCTGACTCTCTCCGCCAGTCCAATCATCTCGAAAATCTGCAACCCATTGAATTCCAGTGATTAATTTTAATAGAAGTCCTCCTAAATGTGCTGATTGTGGTGGCGAGGTTGTATAAATAATTTTTATCTTATATTTGTGGATTAAAATGAATGAGCGTGTAATTGCAAATGGCAGCCAGAGTATTTTCGAGTCAGGAATTAAAAACCAATTAGTTATCACGCTATTTAAAAAATTAAAAAAATATTTTTTTAAATGGGGAGTTTTTGAGCTGTTTCCACTGTTTTTTTTATTATTCCGTACCCCAATTCGACTTAATAACCGCAACGGATCGAGTGATTCGGTTCTGATGATTTTACAGGAGCGAATTTCATCCAACAAACTTTCATCATGGGCATAATAAAGCACATCCCTTACGGTAATGACAATCGGCTCCCAATTGTATTTCGGCAGATATTTGACAAATTTAACTGAGCGCTGTGTACCACCCATGCCCATGGGAGGGAAGTAGTAACATAAAAATAGGACTTTCTTCATAATTCATTAAACTAATTCGACCCTACTCTGATCTCCAATGATAAATCGATGGGATAGCGGCTTTGATTCGACTTTTGTGACCTGGACGTCGGATCCTAACAGGCTGCTTTCTATGCGTTTATGAATATCAAGAATCTGGCTGTTATTTAAAATAATGCTAAATTCTACCTCACTGTTTCTGATGACACAATCATTATGAATGGATGTAAATGGACCTATGTAGCTGTTCTCAATGAGCGTATTTGTTCCGATAATAACAGGTCCTCGAAGCTGGCTGTTTTTAATTTTAACGCCTTTTTCAATGACCACATTCCCTGTCATATAAGATTTTTTATCAATCGATCCCTCTATTTTGGGGGATTGATGTTCCAGTACTAATCGGTTTGCTTCCAGTAGATCAATGGGCTTCCCGGTATCCTTCCACCAGCCAGTAATTTCCGAGTATCCAATTTGATAGCCATGATCGATGAGGTATTGATGTGCATCAGATATCTCAAGTTCACCCCGGTCGCTGGATTTGATGTTGTTAACAGCTTCAAAAATATGATGGTCGTAGATATAGATTCCTGCAACAGCGAATTCACTTTTCGGCACTTTGGGTTTTTCTTCTATAGAAATAATTCTATTATCCTTTATTTCCGGCACACCAAATCGCTCTGGATCTTTTACTCTTGATAATGTTAAAAAACAATTTACATGATCCTGTTCAAATTCCTGTACAAATCGTTTTACACCGCCCACGACCATATTGTCGCCGAGATAAAAAATGAAAGGATCTTTCCCGATAAAATCTTCAGATATTTTTACCACATGAGCTAATCCCAGAGGTGCTTCCTGAGGAATGTATCCAATTTTTACGCCCCATTGGCTGCCATTTCCTATAGCATCCTGAACTTCTGTAGAATCTGCATTTGTAACAATGCCAATTTCTTTTATCCCCGCCTCAATTACTGTTTCGATTGCATAGTGCAAGATCGGTTTATTTGCAATTGGAATTAAATGTTTATTTTGCGTGTGAGTGAGGGGTCTTAACCTGGTGCCTTTCCCTCCGCTGGTGATTAATGCCTTCATTCAAATTATCCCTTTCAATGCCTGATTTAGGTATGTTGTCTGATCCGATTTTAACATTCTTGTAGAATCCATTTTGGTTGCTACTAAGCATTAAGGACAAATATTATAATAAAAAATGAGTTTAAATGCAATGACTAATTTAATTATTACTATCAAATAGACAAAAATCTTATTTTTGCTGCAAATTTAAAAGACTTAGCAAGCATGTCCATAAATAAATTTTGTAGGATTAATGATAAAGCAGGGAACAATCAAATTTTAGGAATAGGTTAAGATATTATTTATTAATCATTATTCTATAAGATTTAAAATATCAGAGTAACCCAATTGTTTTAATTTATTACTTTCGTTATTTAGGAAATTAACAATAACATCACTTTTTATGACGAAGGTTAGCCCATAGTTAATCATTTTAAGCTCTTTTATATATATATCATCCTGATAAGGAACATTTTTATTTATATTAATATTCTTGAAATCATCAATTGGTCCAAGCGCGATTTGCGAATCATAGGCTGTAGAATTTGCCATTCCAATATATTGATAGTTGCCTGTCTCTGTATCAAATAAGATAGCAATGCCACCTGAGAAACCTGGATTGAAGGATACATCTACCATGAATTTATTTTTATATTTCGATGGGCTTGCCAATCCTTTTGTAATCATGAGGTGACCTTTAGGAAAACCCAATAAATAAACCTCTTTTCCCAATTTAATGTTTACTTTACTAGATATAACTCCTTGAAAGGGTAATTCAGATAATGTGTTTTTAATAGCTTTGGTTTCAATTAATGCAATATCATTCTTTTCATCTTTTATGATTATGTTACCTCTACTAACTGTGCCATTTTTATGAGTTACATAAGTGGTTTGACCGTATTTTATAGCTTGAGTTTGGAGAAATTTTGTCGGTTGGTTTCTTTTGTCAAAATAATATGTTTTAACAGTATCTTCAAAATCAAAGACATGATAACAGGTTATAACCAACATATCCTCACCATGCTTAGAAAGGATGAGCCCCGATCCGGCAACTGAATTTGTGGTGAATTTTTTATCTATTAGAAGAGAGTCCTGGAGGATGGGATCACTAAATTTCAATGGGGAAGAATAGTAATAATTCTCATAATATGCAGAACAGGTAAGTTTTAGGATAGATCGTTCCAGTTCATTAAACCTATCAATTCTATTTTTTTCCAAATCATATAAAGAATAGTCTACTTTTTGAGGTTTATAGGAGCAAGTTAACGTTGAAAAAAGTGTTAAAATAGACACGAATATAAAATGCAATTTCATCCTTAAAATCCTTACAATCCCTTCATTTGATTAGACGAAAATGACAAAAAAGGGTTTCATAAAACTTTTAATCACAAAATAGAAAATTTATTTTAATCGGTTGCAACCAATCATGATAAAATTCGTATTTTGGTTAAGTTATTGCAAAGTTTTATTTAATAGAAATTGGAGGATTCTATAATGGGTAGGAGACTTATAATTTTTCTAAATTTAGTTCTAATTTTCCAGAGTGCAATTGTATTTGCTGGAACTATCTATACAAGAGAATTCAAAAAGACGGTTGATTTTCAGCCTAACAAAATGGTAGAGGTTAAAACAATTAACGGAAAAATCGATTTGACTTCCTGGGATGAAAACTCAGTGGAAATTGAAGCGGAAATAAAAGTAAAAGCGAGCAGTAACCGAGAAGCAGAAGAAATGTTAGATCAAGTGGAAATACTAATCGAACAAAGTCATAATGGATTAACGGTTGAACCCAATTTTCTTAAACGTAATCAGGTTGATAGCTTTTGGGATTCAATTTTTGGAAAAAGTAAGCCGGTCGTTAATTTTGCAATAAAGGTTCCAAAAGAAACAGACCTAAAATTGAAATCAACAAACGGCCACATAAATGTCGATAATATTATAGGAGAATTGACTCTGGGAACAACGAATGGGGGAATCGAAGCTGAAGATATTGAAGGATCTGTAGAGGGACATACAACCAATGGGTCAATTTCCATGTGGATCGATCGATTTCGGGAGGATGATCGAATTGATTTAAGCACAACGAACGGTAGTATCAAACTACGATTACCCTCAGATGTTAGGGCTGATTTGAAAGTATCCACAGTTAATGGATCGATTCGAACCGATTTTCCAATGACTGTACAGGGAAAATTTAATCGAAAACGTCTAAATGGTGAGATCAACGGCGGAGGCGGTCACATCGATCTATCAACGGTTAATGGCAGTGTTAGTATTTATGAAAGGTAACTGGCGTTAATTAGCGAGCTTTTGAATTCAATATATCATCTAAATGTTGATTAGATATTTTTTTTGAATAATCGAATAAACGGCAGAACAAAATATTTAGATAGTCCCTCATGTTTGGTGGGATAAGGAAAATCACTGTAGATCTTTTGAATATGATAATCTCTAAATGCTTGTTTAATCTTTTTAGAGGACATTCCTTCGGGTACTTTAATTTGCACTGTATTGGTAGTGTGGGATTTTCTCAAAATTATAATATCCGAATCGGATTGAGCTTTCTGAAGATCTTCTAAGCTTACATCTTCTTCAAATTTGAGAAATCTTTCCATGTTGTGTCTCTTTCATTTTTTAATATGATAAGTTTGAGGTTAGTCACTCAACTTAGCTTACATCATTTTAATAATCTCATTTACCTAAACTGGACAAGCCAGAGCCAAAAAGTAAAATTGAACCGCTAATTATGCGAATTATGCTAATTTTTTAATTCGCATAATTAGTGAAATTTGCGGTTAAAAAATTTTTGTACATTGGGCAAGAGTTTAACTGTTTAGGTACTAATATCTATATTTCCATGATAAATAGTAATTTATTCTTTAAACTTCATTGATTTATATCACATTTGAGGATTATTTTTTTAATAAACTTTTTGAAAAGCTCGGTTAATTAAAAATATGATCGAGTTCCTATGAAATTGAAAGAACGTAATCAGATTAATCCAGTATCTGGTAAATACTATCCAGTATCGTCCCATCGACCCATTTTGTAACAGCTACAATTTTTTCTCCAAGATTTGGTTTCTCCGGTTTTCCACCGCAAATTTCTTCCACTTCCTGTTTTATTTCATAAATCGACCGAATTGGAAGTGAAAACTTTTTTGTTGCGCTAATGAGATCCTGCCGTAAAGGATTTATGGCGATTCCACGTTCTGTAACGACAACATCGATCAATTCGCCAGGTCCGCATAGCGTAGTTACTTTATCAACAATTACCGGAATTCGGTCACGAAACGAGGGGACAGGTAGAATTGTGCACTTTGAAAATAAACAATTTTGCCAGCCGCCAATTCCATGAAGCAACCGACCATCAGAATGGGTTACTACATTTGCATTGAAATTTATATCGACTTCAGTTGCGCCCAATACAACAACATCCACCATCGAGGCAAAATTGCCCTTACCGTGGTAGTTATAGCTGGTGAAAGGACTTGTGTTTACATGACGGGGATTCTCCCGCATGGAACGGACACCTTCCAGATCAAAAGTTTGTCCATCAAGAATGTAGTCGGTCAAACCTTCTTCGAGCATTTGGACTAAATATTGTGTACTTCCACCACGAACAAATCTCGCCTTGATACCCATTTCTTTCATCATTTCTTTCAGAAATATTGCAAATGAAAGAGCCGTTCCCCCGGCGCCTGCCTGAAAGGAGAATCCATCTCTTAAAATGCCAGCCTTTTTGACAAATTGGGCAGTCATTTCCGCAATTAGCAATCTATCCGGACTGCGAGTGATCTGCGTTGTTCCGGAAATAATTTTTTCTGGATCGCCGATTTTGTCCATTACCACCACGTAATCCACATAATTTCCCTGAATTTGCCAGGGTATGCAGGGAAAATCAATCAGGTTGTCAGTTACGATAATCACCTTATCGGCATATTGGGAATCAGCGAGAGCAAAGCCCAATAAACCACAGGCT
>SMTZ1_10014981_pt1 | contig 10318 bp, 10 predicted proteins | sample DeeMarSWOR136_30_FD_25667 | JGI IMG/M metagenome (IMG submission 25667) | reverse complement strand
TGTGAAATTGAGGGCGAGCAACTCTTCAGAAACGTGAGCTAAACACGTAAAGTATTAAAGGAAAATAGTGTTCACCCCAAAACTGGCGATGTCTCCCGCAATCCGAAATCTTACTTCTGATTTCTACTTTCTTCATTTTATGGATAAGTTAAAAGTAGGTAATAAAGTCCTATGGAAGATAATTCTAGAAATAACGAATCTTGAATTTTAACACCCAAATCCATTAGGCTTGTTCGCTTGTTATTTGTTTAGAATCTAAACAAAAACCATAATAGTAAATGTGAATAAAACAACAACAAGAGGGAAAAATAACGCCTAAGAAGAGTTTTTCTTGGATGGGTTTTGTTCCAGCAACCCTTGTGACCCTTCTTTTCATCTTACAGATTATCATCGGTATTTATTTGCTATCAACGGTATCCCAAATTGAGATTCTGGCATATTTTGGAGCGGGGCTTTATGTTTTATCGGGTCTAGTTTTTGGTTGGCTTCCAATAATTGAATTTCGTAAGAAAGGACGAGTGAAAAGTGGAAAAAGTTATATTCACACTACTCAAATTGTAGAAACAGGAATTTATTCTATAGTTCGGCATCCACAATATGTGACTTTCATACTGTGGGCAATAGCTGGTATGTTACTCTTCCAACATTACATTGTCGTTTTACTGGGAATTCCTATTTTTCCTTTAACATATATCGATTTAATCAAGGCTGATAAAGATGCGATTAAGCAATTCGGAGATGACTACAAAGCTTATATGAAAAAAGTTCCAAGAGCAAACTTCTTGCTCGGAATTATTCGAAAATTTAGAGAGGATTAAATGAACGAGATTTATCATTTATTCATTCTTCGATTTTGGTATTCCTATCCATCTTGGAGTTCTGTTCATGTATTCCCGATAAGCATCACCATACTTTTCTAAAAGGAAACGTTCCTCAGCTCTCGTATAAATATGCATTAGGATTAAGTCTATTATCGCATATAACATATAAATCCAAGAAGCACAAGCTATGCCTATACCTAAATCAGCAAAGAAACCTGATAAAAAAATAGGATTTCTAGAAAGTCGGTAAGTTCCTTTGGAAACAAGTTCATCAAGTGGCGTAGTACCAAAGGCGACAATACTTATGAGACTTATAACCATAGATAGAACCCATATCGTAAGACCTACATAAAACCATAATGTGCCTAGCTTAATTGGTAGGAAGACACTATAGACCATACTGGCAATTGCAAGTAAGAGAAACAATTTTTGTGAGGTTTTCTTAGCTCCAGTTTTGGGTCCATTGGGTACGCACCTAAACTTTTTCATTGCTTTTTTCCCAATTAGACTCCAAGATACAAAACCAATCAAAAGACTAAGAAGTACAAAAATCCAAGCATTCCAGAATCCCAACTCAAATTCTGGCGTAAAAGACATGATTACTCCTCTTTGATTTCATTCTTTCTTTGAGTTTGTCAGTCCTATCCATCTAGGGGTGCTATTCTTGTATTTTCGATAGTTATCTCCGAACCTGTAAAGGCAATAACGTTCTTCAGCTGACAAATTAGCGTTGAGTAGAATCATCAAAGCTACGGTTAAGAGAAGATATAACCAAGAAGAGCAAGCTATTGCCAAACCGATTTGCATTAGAATCATACCAATATACGTGGGGTTTCTTGTAAAACGATAAAGACCCTTAGTGATGACTTTGTCTTTTGGGCTAGTAGCGAAATTATGAATTGCTACAATGGTGAAAATCATTCCTAACAGACAGATAATTAGACCGCTGTATAGCCATATTGTGCCAATTTGTAGAGGTAAGAAAACGGCATAAACCCAAGAAATGACCATGGGCAAGAAAACAGCATATGTGAGTCTGTTCTCTTTTCTGGTTAGCTGAAAATCTCCTTCTTTTCCTGATTCCCTAGAAGCTGTCGCTCTCATATCAGAGAAGGAGATGATTAGTATAGGAATGACAAGAATCCAAGCATTCCATAAACCTAACTCAAAAGCTGGTATCAATGACAATTCTTTCCCCTAAAAACTTAATTCTAGGATAGTGTAGATATAATTTTTGATTCAATGCACTATAAGTAAAGATGTTTACGAACCATCTGAGGGTAAGAGTGCCTTTGCTTTTTCTGTGTATTCGATAACACCTAATTGTTTGAAAGCATCCAATAAATCAAGGATTGAATCTTTCGATACAACCTTTCCATTAACTAATCGCCAGATTTGAACACCCCTAAATGTCACCTTTTTTCCTGTAGGAACTAATCCCTGCCATTCGCCCTTGTGTGTTCCTGTGCCTGTGAAACGAACCCCTACTTTGTTTCCTTCAGCGATAATGTCTTCAATAGTTTCAATCCAATCTGGGAAACCTTTGAAAAAGGAGGTCTCAAATTGTTTGTAACCCTTTGCACCTCGCAAATTAAATGTAGGGTCAAAGAAGTCGGGCGATATTACTTCGTCCAGTATGCTCAAGTCTTTCTTATTATCGGCTTCATACAAACTAAGAATGACAGCCTTATTCTCTTCTAATGACAAATAATACTGCCCCCTAGACTATCAATCCTAATTATCTCTTTTTGACATTTAATAGTTGTGAGTTGACCAGCCAAGAGCTCTAAAAACATAGGAAATATCGTGGCACTTTTTTCATATTTTCACCTTTCATTTTTGATGAAAAAATCATGAAAGAAAATCTACAGTAATTTGAAACCTGAAAATTATCTATCTGCAGTAGCATCAACACAGAAGGAACGAAGAACACTCATAGAATCAGGGTTTGAATGGATCGGCCAAGATAATGACGGACTGACTTACTTCAGAAAGCCAAAATTATAAGGAAACACTAAAGTTTTATAGTAAAAAAGTGTTCATCATAAGTTTACTAGATTATAGAATCTAAAAATAATAAATTACTAGATTAGAAAGTGTTAATACTCAAACATACCCAATAACACTAGGGATTAGTCTTGGAGACCAAATTAATAGAAAACCCATTAATTAGAGATTGGTTAGCCGAAAAAAGAAGCAAATCCACAAGAGACACATACCCTTACAAACTAAGAATCTTTCTTGACTATTTCGGAATAACTCCAGAAGAACTTTTGAAGCTGACCCAAAAACAGACTAGAACCTTAGCTCTTAGATTCCAGAATGAACAACCAGACATGCCAAACAACACGGTTTTAAGTCACCTAACTGCAGTAGGATCGTTCCTTGATTTTTATGACAAGCCGATAAAGTGGAAACGGGCAAGAGTTAAGCCCCGTCCTGATGTGTCAAGTCACGTTTACAGTAATGGTGACCTTTCCAGAATGTTCCAGGTCGGGGATGTAAGAGACAAGGCAATGCTCGCTCTTGCCACAAGTCTTGGTTGGGAAATCTCAGGATTCGTGAAACTGAAGCGAAAGACCCTTCAGGATTTGATAGACCGAGCTAAAGAAAACGGAGAACAATTCATCTATTTCAAGAATATCCGACAGAAAACTGGAGTCTTACGATTAGGAGTTCTGAACCCTTTAGCTGTCGAGTGGCTCGACAAGTGGTTAAAAACAAGTAGAACCCATAAGATACGAAAACGGGAAAAAGTCAACCCTGTATCTGGCATATTTAATTTGACTGATAGAGGAATCCAGAATAGACTTAAAATTCTAGCAAGAAGGGCAGGCATTAAAACTACTGGTAGAGTGCGATTTCATAATATAAGAAAATGGGTTATGTCAGGTCTATCCAGAAGCGGATTCAATGAGTGGCAGACAAAATTTGTTCTCGGCAAGTCAATACCCCTAGCAGACTCCACATATTTGCAGACCCTAGAACTTGAAGTGCGAGAAAGATACCCTTCAGCTTATGAAAACTACTTGAACCTATCAACCACAATATCAAAAGACCTGAAAAAGAAAACTGAATCTTTGGAAGAGGAAAATGAAGAGTTGAAGAAGAGAGTTAAGCAGCTTGAATCAAAGAAAGACGAAATAGATGAAATAAAGAAACAGGTGACTAACCTGACTAAGCAACTTGAAAGCCTAATGAACGGCTAACCCTCCTTCTCTTTTTTTAGATCAAAGAAGCCTCAGTATCTGGCTAGGATCTTCCGAGACCACGTCGTAGGGTGAAACGTATTAGGATGCGAATTGCTGGTATATTGGAACTACCTGTTCTGCTCTCGTTCTCTGCAGCATTATCTCAGCAACAAGAGCATGGAAGGGGTTTTTGGTGGAAAGCCACTTCTTTCTTCGTTACGCCACAAATATCATGATTGAAAACATGAAGAAGGCGGGAAAAAAAGTCATAAAAAACTATGTTGAATTGAACAGTGATGATTTTTCAAGAGTGCTCGAGACCGAAAAGAGGTTTGAACTTGTCAAAGGAAACGCGCTGATTACGGGTGTGATTGATCTTCTAAAGAAATTTGATGAAAATGGAAGATTGGAGGAGTTGGAAGTGATAGATTTCAAATCGGAAAAAGAAATTAAGTGTTTATGAAAAAGATCACGAATTACAGCTTAGATTATATGCAATAGCCTGTTTTGAATCTCTCGGTCTTCAACCCCGAAAAGCAATAATTCATCATCTTGACATTGACAAAAGAAAAAGTAAGAAGACGGAAGTTGACATCAGTCCCCCAAATCTTGAGAAAGCAATCGAGGAAATAATCACAAACATCTCGAATATAATCAATGAAGAGTTTACTCCATGCGTTTCGGAAAACTGTCGAGGATGCGATTGGAGAAGAATATGCCCGCACCAAAATTTTTAGCAAGATACACCTTTTTTGGTTTGTACAAGCCTACAATTTAATGGGATTGTTATCTGGAAAGTTCTATGCTTGCGTGGACAGAAATTGTGGTAACTAAAATGAATGCACTCTAGCCTGTTTAGAAATTGAGCAATAATGTTTTTTATTTGTTAATATTTTACTTTATTGTGGTGGTTAGTTGATTCCTTGGTGGCAGCTGGAGTTTGCTGCGCTGGTTCTGGAGAGAGGCGAAGTTGGTTCCGTAACTATTGGTGAATTGGTTTCTGCAAGTGGGTTGAGCCGTCAAACGGTTCAAAGATACCTGAAAAGCTTTGAGGAGGAGGGGTTGGTGGTTAGAAGCCGGGTTGTTAAAGGAAGAGGCAGACCGCAGCACCATTATAAACCCACATTGAAGCTGGCTAGAGCGGTTTCCGAAGGTTTGGGAGAGGAGATGGATAAGTTTTTGATCAGTTTCAAAGTCTTACGGAGGTCATGTAAATGGTTTAGAGGAGGATTCTGCAAGAAAAAAGCAAAAGAATGCACCCCCACCACATGCCCAATAATCAAGGCTTCAAAGGAAATAATGTAAAATATTGTAAAATAAAAAACAATAAAGCCCAATAACTAAACACCCTAACTCGCGCGCAATTTACCTCAAAATCTAGTATTTCTCCCAGTCTGTGTGTATGTTGTCCACCCGATTGCTCACTCTGACCTCTCTGACAAGTTTACCCTTCTCTTCTCGCTCTCTATTCTCTATGATTACGTCGGCGAAGCGTTTCACAACGTTGATGTCCATTTCACTGTGGATGTCAGCCTTCACGATGAAAATAACCGTATGGTTCAAGATTCTCGCGGCTGAAGCTACATCAGAGTAGAACTTGTAGAAGAGACTCTCATCCATATGGGGAATCATGTTATCGAGGAAGTCTCCCAGAATGACTGGCCTATTGTCTTCAGGCAGGCTCTCTAAGGTTTTGTTCAGGAAGACACTTACCATCGAAGGGTCTTCGGGGGGGAGGATGGGATAATGGAGCTCCGACACACCCGAGATTGTGGTAACCCAGCCGATCTTCGCTTTCTTAGGAAGGGACAGCTGCGTTGGTGCAGTGGGACCTAGAAGCAGGATGGGCGCGCATCTGATGTCTAGACGGTAAGTCAGTTCGTGGACAATTTTTTCGGCTCCGATGTTTCCTTTGATGATGATGGCTATGACGCTGTACTGGTCTATGGGCTTCTTCAGACCGTGCAGGAACAGGGCACGGGTGGCAAAGGAGAAGATTTCTCCGATCTTAGGCGTTCTTCCAAGAAGTCTGTACAGATGAACGAGGTTCACGGGTAGCCCCACCGCGAAGACGAGGGTGACAGATAAGAACATGAGTTCTGGAAAAAAGGTGTAGGTGACTACACTTACCAAGATGCAAGAGATACCCATAAAGCGCATCACAGGATTTTTACCTTCCATAGCTACCGTAAGTATTATCAAACCAATCAGTACCATCCAGACCATCCATGCAGAAAAAAAACTTGTTGAGAAATAAACTGAGAGTAACCGAATGAAGCCTCCCAACGCAATGAAGACACCAATAAAGAGGTTTTCTGTCCTTGGGGCACGATAGAAACCTGAAACAGCTATTGCACAGCCTAAAATAATCCATCCCATCGGGAAGAATGTAGGCGCAAAGGGTAAGCTAATCAACGTCGCCGTGATGCTTAGGTAGCCGCCAAGAATCAAGCCTCTTTCACGATACCAAAATCCGTGGTTAATGAAACCAGCAGATATGGCAACTGTCCAAACGGCCTCTATTTGATCCCCTGTCATTCCCTTTGGAGCCAAGATTGTTACCAAAAAGGCAACGAAGAAACCAGTAGCAAAGCCGATCGAGACCCGCATATCGGTGCGAGTATGATTTGGCACCTTTACCAACCTCCCTTTCAGCTAACCATAAACCCCTTTCAACACCACCTATCTGAACTCCCACTCGCAATAAGGATCCCCCATCGCAATGCATCTTATCTCCTTAACGTGTTGATTCTTAACAGCGGAGAAGAACCCATTCAGGAAGCCCGTGGTGAAATAGCATGAGGGTTCTTTGGTTTTCATTCCGAATGTTTCACAGTTCTCTTTCATTCTTATCGTATCAGCCAACGTGGTCTTGCCAACCTTACAGTGATTCAAAAGGGTGATCATGCGCCTTACAACCTCCTCATCACTTAACCCTGCTTCTAACAATGCCTCACCTAATATCTTTCCTGCTCTTGCTCCTCCCATCCGAAAAACCATTCTTAACCTCGCATCAACATTAGGGGAGGCTGTCACATGTTGCAACTCGTGAATATGGACATCACTACCCCAAGTTGGTCTATTCATAAGAGGTTTATCCTTGAGAAGAAATTCCATGAGGTAGTCCATAAGGCGATCATTTACCCTTTCAATCACTAAGCTATCTTTCTCCAGAGAATCCTTCAAACCTTCGATTTCTCCAGGCACAAATTTGACTTCACAGTAGGGATCCCCAAGGCCTATACATTTTGTTTCGATGGCATTCCAATCTCTATCGGGTCCTCCCAGAAGCTCTTCCATTCCTTTGAAACTGCCTGCCATCATTGCAGGTTTCATAATCCCAAGGGAAGCATCGACATTCTCAAATCCCCAACATTCGTAACCTTCATAAAACCTAAGATAGTGTTCATCAGTTTTTGAAACATCATCGAGATACTCAACAGTTGCAATTTTCAAGAGATTATGTTGAGACTCAAAAGAACGTTCAATTATTTTCTTCATATCCTTTACTTTGCTGAAGTTTTTTGGCATAAACAATTTGATTAGCAATTTCTTATACCAAGGAAAAACTGAAACCATGCTAAACTCGTAGTTGCTCGGGTCCTCAGAATATTTGGTTAACTCATACATCATCTTTGGGAACCGTTTGGGATCCCAGAGCATACCACTCCAAAATATGAGGTTCCGCCAAGCGATATTAACGTAGTCCTCCATCTCTGGTCTTAAAGTGACTCTAGATCCCAGAGCAGACATCTTTGCTTGATTTCTAACGTACTCTTCATCGTAACAGGAGGAAACCACATGCGGACGAACAGTTACCGAAATCTCAATTTCTGTCGGTTCTATTCTGGGATGCTTTACGACGCTCAGCACTTTCTTTCCTTCACTCAACTTCATCTTAATAACACCGTTAGATAGGGTCATCATAGCCACAAGATCTTCAGGTTTTCCGCAACCTTCATCCATGCATACTAGGACAGCGTTACTCCTAGCAGCAAACCTTGATAGAGTCTGTCTCATAAACCTAAGAACCTCAGAGCCACAGAAAAGATATGGCGAAGTCAGAGAGTCAACGACCAATAAAATTCCTTTTTTACCTATCTTTTCTGTCAGCTTTGAGATAGCGATATCTATACGTGAAAGGCTGTTACAGTCAGCTAACATTGTGTTGGCCCTATCTGATACTGTAACTCCCACCGTCTCATTGTAGGCGTCAACAAAATTCAACAGACCTAGTTCAGCCTCACCCAATCCTCGCTCCCTTAAGCTTCTCTCAGCCTCGGACGGACCATACTCCGTAACAACAAAGATAATGGGTCTATCCATCGCCAAACTCTGGAGAGCGACCTGTTTGCAGAAGGTCGACTTTCCCGAGCCGGGGGGGCCAACTAACAAAATCATATTTTTTGGTGGTACTTCTTGTAGTTGAGCCAATGATACCATGCGATTAGCCTCTTCTTCGTTTTGACTGGCCCTTCTCAAATGTCACTTCAATTTTCTTATCTATCTCGGCAATGTTGGGGTGCTTCATTATGGTGAAGCGGAGTAATGGCTCATCCTGCTCCGTTTCGACTTCTGCTCTGACAACGATCTCGAAGATGCCCGCAGTCTGATCGACAAAGTCCTCCATTCCCCTCACGTCTGTGAGGAAAAATAGGCCGTAAGATTTGTTGTCCTTTATCCAACTGCGAACTTTGCTTAGAAGCTCGCTAACCTTTCTTCTATCTTCGTTGTGGAGAAGCAGGGAATCTAGGAAGTCGCCGAAGAGACAGCTCTTCTTGGTCAGCTTCATGTAGAGTTCCCTTTCGACCAGCATGAGATGTTGGGGTTTGATGGTCTGCACGGATCTACTGACAGCTTCCTCTGAAGCCTGGTTGAAGACGCATCTAGGCCAAAAAGCCGTGACCAGCACCACATCTAAATCTGGAGGAGCAACGCAGGGTTCTGAAACAAACGCCACGAACTCTTCAGGACCTTTTAGTCGAGACAGTAGAGGTTGGAGCAGCGCGTTACACAATAATGTTCTCGGGATCAGAGGGCTGCGAATAACGAGGCAAGGTTCACCCGCAACGATTATCTCATCCATCTCCATTCTTCTTCAACTCCTATTTTAAATTGTTTTTATCATATTCATCTGAACTCCCACTCGCAGTAGGGGTCACCCATCGCTATGCAGCTGGTTTCCTTAACGTGCTGATTCTTGACGGCCGAAAGGAAGCCGTTCAGAAAGCCCGTCGCGAAATAGCAGGAAGGTTCTTCCCACTTCTTGGTAAGGGTTTTTATGTATATGCTCTCTCGAGATTCCTCCATTCTTATGGTTCCATTTACCGTAATCTTTCCTACCTTGCAATACTCAAGGAAACTGAAAAGCCGTTTTGCCGCTTCATTCTCACTTAACCCAGCATTGATAAGGTGTTCACCTATCTCCTTTCCTGACATTGCTCCTCCCATCCGCAATGCCATACGGTATTTCTCACCAGCCATAGCAGGAAGAGTGATGTCTGGATGAGCCATCATGAAATCGCTCCCCAACCTAGGCCTCTCAGTAAGAGGCTTTTTATGGACCAAATATCCCATGAGACGGTTCATCAACCGGTTATGTATCTTTTTAAGAATTGAACTGTCTTTCTCTAGAGAATTTCTGAGCTCAGTAATATCTCCAGGCACCAGTTTGAACTCGCAGTAAGGGTCCCCAAGTCCTATACACTTGGTCTCGATTATGTTCCAGTCTCTTTCAACCCCTCCTAAGTATTCAATTCCTTTGCACGCTCCTGCTAGAAGGGGAGGTAAGCTTGAAGATACGGTGGTGCCAATGTTCTCGAATCCATAGCATTCGCGATTCTCATGTATCCTAATGTAGTGTTCGTCGATTCGAGATTCGTCTTCGACGTATTCCAGGATGCCATCACGTCTTTGTTCCATCTGCTTCTCGAAAGTTTTCCAGAATTTCTTCATGGACTTTACTTTGCTCAGGTTCTTTGGCATAAGTAACTTGAGGAAGATTCTCATGTGCCATGGATATACGGGGATCATGTCTTTAACTAGGGTTCCGAACTCCTTCCACACCTCGTAATTCATTGCTGGAAACCGTTTGGGATCCCAAAACATGCTACTCCAATACGCGAAACTTGGCCAGAACACGTTTACCGCGAACTGAGTATGGCTTTGCTCTGCGTCCATGAGCCGTCTAATCATGTCTAAGTCCCAGATTTTCGCGTTGTACAGTAATGCATCGAGGACTTCAGTTGTGGCAACCTCAATCGTTGTTGGTCTATAGGTTGGGTGTTTGACTACCTTCAGCAGCTG
>SMTZ1_10008923_pt1 | contig 10319 bp, 6 predicted proteins | sample DeeMarSWOR136_30_FD_25667 | JGI IMG/M metagenome (IMG submission 25667) | reverse complement strand
TTAATAAAAAACTTGCTGGAGGGCTTAACTTAGGAGTAATATGAGAATGCAAAATCGTCGCTTAAGGGTTTGTCCGAATCATTCGACGACATACTAATCAGGCCCATTAATAAATGGAGCTGCCACATACGTTCCGTAAGATGAATAATTCAAGATGTTATTGAGGAACTGATTGACTCCGTCCTCGCTCAGCATTTCCTGGACGACGAGAATATCCAGATCCAATTGTTCAATGACTTTTCGAAAATCATCTTCGCGACCAGATCCGGAAGTTCCTGGGAAATTAAGGATATTCCAAGAAGCGATCCTAACCGCCTCAGAGTAAACTGGAAGAATAATTAGGATTGTTAAAACAATGATTAATAAAAGACGAAATTTTCTAAACACTATGACCCCCCTCTAGAGTGGATAATTTTGGCTTACTTCAATAATTTATCTAAGGATGATTTTTTCTAATTGATAAAGTTCAGCCATCCTTGTCTCATTCAAATAATGAACTCGTGCATATGCCACTTTACGCTTAAATTCGAAATCCTCTGACAATTTATTCAAGAAATTCACATTTTTTCTATTTGCAAGTAGACTATAGCAACACATACATATGCTGTCTTCAATGTATTTATCAGGCAGAAATTGACTCGATCCCGCTTCCTCTAAAATCGATATTAATTTCCGCGGTCCCCAAACCCTTATCGCATGCAAAATAGCATTCGACTCTGCTCTATCAAGTATTTCAAACAGAGATTCCTCTCTCAGGTTTCCCAGGACTAAGGGATGAGGAAAAGGCAAATCAATAATCGGCCCGATACAGGCTAAAACCCTTCCATCGGGAAAAATTATCGGAGAACTGCCAGCCGAACAGGCTGCGATTGGTGGTTCTGTACTCATTCTGAATCTGAGGTTTTCCAGCTTTTTTAAAGCTCGACCTGCCCGAAAGGTTATTGCTGTTACAATAGTATCTTTTTTCGTGATTTCAGTTAATCTGCTTATTAGATTTCTATATTCTATATCATTTTTATCTTCCGTACAGACGGATATTGTGAAGGGAACATCACATTCTTTAGCCGCTGTGACGGCGTGTTTTATCCTTTCAAAGGGAATCGATTTCAGGTGATAAACATCCGTGCTGAACGAAAGCATATTAATGGATTTAAGGTCCTTGAGGATACTTATAGCTTCTTTTTTGCTCGAGGCCCAAAAAGCATTTGTAATAACGGAAACGAATAATCCTTTTGATCCTCCAAAATCAGATATTTTTTTTAAGCTATCGAGGTTATAAAAAGGTTCTCCTCCTGTAAGCGCAAGTACTTTTATATAGTTATTCCTGTATTCAGATATTTGTTCTATCCATCTGAATGCATCGTCAAGCGACATCTCTTCTTTTCTATGAGGCCCCGCTTCGATAATACAATGTGGACATGTAACCTGGCATTTATATGTCATTAAAAGCCCGATGTTCTTCAGGAAAGGCATTTCGAGAAGACTATTTTGTATATTATTATTCATATCGGACATTCAGCTTTCCTCAGCTAATAAATTTAATATTAAGAAAAATGTTTTCAGAATCCTAATTCTGGTTGGAAAATGTGGGGGCCCTATCATTACTCAGGGGCCCACTTTTGAAATTCAATGCCTTGGTACGAGCATTAAATCGAATTTCTCTGTAAAATCTTTGAAAACTTTAGGATCTTTCCGGAATTTTTCGAGCAGTAACATTGGAACAGGAATGCCAATTATATAGGGATGCCTGACTACGATTCTTGCCTCCTTTTCGAACTCTTTCAAAAGGCCTATTGGGATATCGATCCACACAGGCTTTTCAGGGGTGGGCCAGGTACCGATTTTTACTCTGTCTTGTTTCATAGAAAATCACCTCCTCTTTTGCTTGAAATAAAAATTCTCATGAAAAGAGAATTACTTACCTAAAATTTTAAAATTATTCCCGCATGACTATGCAGGAACTGGACATCTTCCCCGAAGATTGCATGATAGTCAGCACCGATCTCAAATGTGATGGAACTACTAAAGTCATAATTGAGGCCAAATCCCAGATTAGCACCAAAGCCTTTGTCTCCGGTCTCTGGAATGTAATATCCCAAGCCTCCGTTTATGTATGGAGATACCGTTTTATTTAGTAATCGGTATTTCAGGTTGGCCGAGAGATTAATCCAATAGGTATCGTCTACTCCTGTGGTTTTCGATCTGAAACTGTTGTATCCGAAAAGGCCGACAATGGACAGCTGGGGTGTAATGTGATAGTCAGCGTCCAGAAGTGCGTTAAATCCCAGATCAAAGTCATTAGCAAAAGAGCCGGTTGGTAGGGCGGATCCGAGATGGAAGCTGACCGACCATTTACGGAATTTCGGAGGTAAAACGGAGGTGAACGTTTTCCCATTTATATAAACCTTCACTTCCGCACCTGCTTCGATTTCATTCTGTGTCAGAAAAATCTCCTTTGTATACGTACCGTCAATATTGTCTGCAAGCTGAATCTTGCGTTCTGATCCGGCGATAACAACAGAAACCACCACATTATGACCAGGTCCCAGATAGTTCCCGAACCTATCTATGGGAACGACTGAAGCCTTGTATTTAATCCCATCAGCGGTAACGCCCATTATTTTTAGTGAGATTTTAGAAAAATCAGGATCAATATTGACCTCGGTATAGACCGACTTCGTCCATTCGCGAGTCGTTGTGAGATCTCCTCCGACAGGAATATTTGAAGCGACAAACCGAAAGGTGAAAGAACCGGGGATTCTTGTTTCAATGAATCTATTTGCATAAATACCATCGTTTGCAGCATTATCTCCATGGAGACCATCATCGTAAAGTATCAAGTCCGCAGATCGGCGACGGAAAATATCTTCGCCTGCAGCTTCCTGCAAAATCTGCAACTTTCTGTCAATCAGGCTTATCTTGTCTCCGTTGATCACTTGAATTTTCTTCAAAGCAGTCATACTAACCTTGCCATTGTGGAGGAGATTGCCCACTCCGACGGCCGGAGCATTTCCATAAACATTGATCGTCGCTCCAGTCACAGGCAATCCTTCTCTTGTCAGTTTCGCCTTCAGAAGGACTTCATCACCCGTCAAATGAGAAAGCCTGCCAAAGACAACATTGAGTTTTACTCCCCCTTCGGCGAAAGCTGACGTCGAATAGCGAACTTTTATGCCCTCCTTAATTTGGTCTGTCGCTGTGAGCCTCATTTTCCACTCACCTCCCCACTCTCCTGCCAAACTACCGCTCAATGGAAAGTTAAGCTGGTAGAAGCTGTAACGGGGATGTTCTCCATAGCGAATCCCTCTATTGTTACAGGTTGAACTAATCACCTCTTCTGATGGAGTGATAAGTTCAAGATTAACCGCGTTATCGATTCCTTCCCAGTAAACAGTAAAAGTAGCTCCAACTTGGTCTGGGGTAATGATTACAGGGACTGTTGGGCTTTCTCCTTTTGTCAATTCTCCGATCGGATCGGTAATCACCGACCAGTCTACAGCACCTGCAAGGATCTCAATGAAAAACTTGCGGAATATCAGGCTGTCACTCGTGATTCGATATGTACCACCGGTAGCCTCTGCAAGATCGGTGAGCTTGCCTTCATTAATCCCAGAGCTGTATCCGAGACCGAGTGGATAGACTGCTATTTGATTGTCAATCAGATTCTGTTGTACATCTGAAATCATTTTGGAAGTATTTTCCTTGCCGTCGGTTACGAGCAATATTACTTGATCATGTTCAGAAGCAAGGGGCAAATTGAGAAACTGATTCAGAGCTTCATCTAATCCATCGCCTATTGAGGTGCTTCCTCCATGAATAATGGAAGGAACGGTTGTCGACCTCAGTAACGTTGCCCTAGCGGTAGTCAATGCTGATAAATCCGCATCATGGGAAGGATCAAAGGGCACTATATCTTGGTTGAATTGAACTAGGCCCAATTGATTTCCAATGTTCGGTTTCATTATCTGGATGAATTGATCAGCAGCATCTCTGAGCACTTTTATCTTAGTATCTGTTGAAGCTTGTGAAACCTTACCACCCATACTTCCCGAGCGGTCAAGGACCTGTATGACATCAACTTCACCTTCCAATGCGTAGTTTGCTACGAGCGAATAACGTTGAGGGGATTCAGGAAGAGCGTGCGCTTCTAAGATTACTTTCCATGTTCCTCCAGGAACCGGTCCTCCCACGAGTACCGAATCTATATAGACCTGCTCGACATTGTTCCAACGATCACGATCAGCCTCTGGTATCAAGCTGGTTGAGGCCACAGAATGAGAATTACGAGTTGCGGGATTTATCGCCTGATTATCCGCAGTAACATGAAGATGCCAAGGAGTGTAGAAGTTGCCGGCCGGATCCTGAAGGACGATATCAAGATCATTAATGATTGCTGGATCGGGATTGTTAGCACCTGCAGGGTAATCATCCCAAGCCAAGGTGATCCTGATCTCTGGATCGCCTGCAGTGACATTAAAACTATAGATATCCTGGTCATCTGCCGCAAGAATCACTCCCTCACGAAATCTTTTATCGAGAATCAATTGACGTGCTTCATCGGCGCGGACTCCTCCATAGCCAAATTGATAATCCGGGCCATTATTTCCCATGTCCTGGGCAGACTGACATAGCAATGCCTTAATTGTCGAAGGAAAAGGGGTTAATGTAGATGTTGGTTCGTCCAGATATTCTTCACGATAGCACTGAATCAATAACGCCACAATCCCGGTTACTGCCGGAGCCGCCATGGAAGTGCCGTTTAAGGGATTGTAATCATCGAAGCTTCCATTGTTATCAGAATCCGTATCATCGCAAGATAAAATGCTCACGCCTGGTGCTACAATGTCAGGCTTAATTCGGCCGTCATCAGTTGGCCCCCAGTTGCTAAAGTCTGACATCAATCCGGTTGCATCATTTATGGCCCCAACAGTAATCACATTCTTTGCAGTTCCATACGGCGGAATAGTGTGATGTCCGTTCCAACCGCCAGCTCCAGCGATCTGATCCCAGTCACCAGGCTGAGCGGCCGTAACATTGACGGGGGGCGGATCATTCCGGTCATTTCCTGCTGAGAAAACGATTACCAATCCTTCGTCACGGACCAATTCATCAAAAGCCGGACAGGACCAGCGGTAATCGCCGAAAATTGTCTGGGGACTATTTGGTTCATACTGCCAAACCCACTGGTTATTCATCGCATCCCAGACCTGATCCCAGCCAACACTTGTTCCCCAGGAGTTGTTGCATGCAACAATGCTATGATTTTGAATAGCAGCAGACATCTCGCCTGGTGCCCCGCCACTTCTGTAGCAACGGATGTCACCCACACCCGGAGCATGCCCCATACGAGCTGCAAGCCCAGTCCCGGTTCCAATAATCGTTCCACAGACATGAGTAGCATGTCCAGAGACTTGCAAGTTCTGCACGCTTTCCTCCCAGTGGCAACGGCCTGTTGTTAAATCAACATGCTGATCACGCGGCAGGCCGCTTGCTTCCCAAATTCCAAGTATTACTCCTGAACCGTCAAGCCCGGCATTATGAACCTGATTTGTATTACACCATGCTCGTGAGCCGTCATTGAAATCGATGTCTTTAGGGGGGTAAAGATCGATCAATTTCACTTCATCCTGTGTTATCAAGCGATTCCGGACATCGGGAGGAAACACCACCAAGAAGCCTCTCATCAGAACAATTTCTTCATCAATTTTGCCTCCAAAATTTTGGATGATCTTTCGTGCGTTCTCCATCGAAACATCCTTGAAAAAATAAACTGAGTATCGCTCACGATTATCTTTGGTTTTTATCCACTTTTCCATTCGAGGTTCTAGTATTTCAGGAGCAATACGATCCATGGGTTCAATAGCTCCCATCCAGCGAATCAATCCAAACGCTGGAATGCGCTTGACTACATCGGGTTGCGTAAATTTTAGCGGCGTTGCCTCGCTTATCAAGGCGTACCACGCGTAGCCACCCACATAGGATAGCAACTTAATACCATTCTTCTCGAGCTCGGTACGTTCCTTAATGTCTAAAAAGCGCTTCATCTGAATAAGAATGTGACGTTTCTCACCTTTTTCCAGTTCAGCTTTCAGTTTCTCTTGAAGCTGTGGTTTGATGCCCGGCTCAGGCGTTATCATTCGTGACTTGAGAACAATTTTATACTCCTTTTCCTCTTGAACCTGAGAAAAAACGTAGCCCTGTATGAATGAGATAATCATTCCAATACAGACTACCATCATCAGCGTAAATTTGTAATTTCCAAAAGCCGGAAGATTTGGTTTCAATAATTTTTTTTCTTTCATATTTCCCCCTTTCTATTTTGTATTTCTGAAAAAGTAATATTTCTATATATTTCTCGTAACAGAAGAAAAAACTCTCTTAAAATAAAAATCAAGAATTTTCATTTTGCTTTTAATTGTAATTTCTAACAATCACTGCATAGTATTGTTTCTAAGACATAGATAATCAATTATTCCGTTGCTCCGACATTTCCAAATGAATATGAAAAGACTCCTTTTGCACTATGCAATCAGTCATCCCTTTTGCAGTGAAAAAATTGAATGATTACTACGTTTATTAATATAGGAAGAAATAAAAATTTGTCAATGTATTTTAAAATAACATCACTCTTTTATAGGTTTTGTCTTATTTTGCCCTTTTATGTCCTATTATTTCGTATTGAATTTTTAAATAAATGCCCTTATTTAAGATTGAGTTGATTTGTTGCTCAGTGTTAATTGGATTAAATGAATATATTAACTCCTGAAATCAAGTTGCGTTTTTTCCATCAAAAAATCCCCTTTTGCTGACAACAGCCGCCAAACCACTGTGTCGCCTAGTGTGTCACATTCTTGTACAGTTTTATGCAAACAATACAGACAATTGGTACAATACAGAACTCACTCCTTTCGCGTAAGAGATTGATTTTTCAGTAAGTTGCTGGTTTAGTTCGATTTACGGGAAAATCCGTTTTTTCTTCCCGGAGGATTTTGAGTCCAGTGCGTCTGTCTATACAAAAATAGACTTCTCCTCATGTCACACATGTGTAACAAAAATGACTGAATTACGCTGAAACTATGGTACTAGAGTTGAAAGACAAAAACATGATAAATGGCTAAAAATAAGGAAATAAGCTGGCACGCCTGGGGCGATTCGAACGCCCGACCTACGGATCCGGAGTCCGTCGCTCTATGGTTTTGAAGTCCAGGGAAAAACCCGATTTTCAGGGTTAAAAGCTTCTCTTTTACTTAAGCATCCGTATCCATAATTAGGCAGGTTTAGGCACTTTTTGTGACGTATTTGTGACGTGGGCAGCAGTCTATCTTTGATTTGACACCCCGCTCATTAATTATTATGCTATCCCTAAGTAAATTGAGGGAAGAATGGGTGTAGAGTGTCCTAAATGCAAAACCGAAAACACCTCTGACTCAGAATTCTGTAAAAAGTGCGGTACTCCGCTTCCTTCATCAAAGGAAATCCCTGTCACAGAGACTCTTGAAACACCAACAGAAGAACTTGCCACGGGCTCCACTTTTGCTGGTAGATACCAGATTATTGAAGAACTGGGCAAAGGTGGCATGGGGAAAGTCTATAAGGTTTTGGATAAAGAGATTAAAGCCAAGATAGCCTTAAAGCTTATAAAGCCTGAGATTGCTGCTGATAAAGACACCATAGAGCGTTTCAGGAACGAGTTGAAGATGGCCCGCGATATATCCCACAAGAATGTTTGTCGTATGTACCATCTCAGTAAACACCAGGGTATGCATTACATCACCATGGAATATGTTCCTGGCGAGAACCTGAAGAGTTTCGTTAAGAGAGCAAGGAGGCTGGATGTCGGAACAGCGCTTTCCATAGCCATACAGGTCTGCGAGGGATTGGCGGAGGCTCACAGTTTAGGTATCGTGCATCGTGATTTAAAACCCGGAAATATCATGATTGACAGAGAGGGGAATGCCCGGATCATGGATTTTGGGATTGCCCGTTCCCTTGAAGCAAAAGGGATAACAGGAAAAGGAGTGATTATTGGCACACCGGAGTACATGTCTCCTGAGCAGGTAGATGGGAAGGAAGCAGACCAGCGTTCTGATATCTATTCTCTGGGAATTATTCTCTTTGAGATGGTGATAGGCCGGGTTCCCTTTGAGGGAGATACGCCTCTAAGTGTCGCTGTAAAGCAGAGAGTGGAAGCACCTCAAAACCCGAAAGAGCTCAACACCAATATTCCCGAAGACCTAAGCCGCTTGATACTCAAATGTATGGAGAAAGATAAGGCGAATAGATATCAAAGCACTGCTGAGTTCCTCCTTGATTTAAAAAATATTGAAAAAGGAATTCCGACACAAGAAAGGGTTGTGCCAAGAAGAAAGCCTATTACCTCAAAAGAGATAACAGTCAAATTCAGTTTGAAGAAAGTCTTCATCCCTGCCTTGATAATTTTGGCGTGTGTGGCTATAGCAGGGATATTATTCTGGGGACGAGGGCTGAAAGTTGATCCCAACCTTGTCGCTGTAGCCATATTTGAGAACCAGACTGGCGATAAATCTTTGGACCCTCTGGGCCGAATGGTCTCAGACTGGATCACTCAGGGACTTTCTCAGACGGGCATGGCAGAAGTTGTGCCTACCATGACGATTTTACAGTATTCTTCTTTAATGACTGCTGAGACCAGTGCTCCTCAAGACAGAGGTCAACTTCTTTTATTGGCTGAGGAAACCGGAGCAGGAACTTTAGTTTCTGGAGTTTACTACTTGGCGGACGAGGAAATTCAGTTCCATGCCAGCATAACAGATGCTCAACGCAGAAAGCTCATCCACTCCATAGAGCCTGTCAAGGGGTCGGTCGATAAGAAGATGGAAGTTATCCAGGCACTACGTGAAACGATCATGAGTTCCCTGGCGATTTACTTCAACAAAGCTTGGGATGAATCAACACTTAAGCTTATGAAAACTCCTATCTATGAGGCTTATCGAGAATTTGTGCTCGGAGCAGAATTCTTCGGTGTGGATTATCCCAGAGCCATTCAACATTTTGCACGTGCAGCTGAGATCGATTCATCCTTTATACTGCCAAGATTGTACATTGCTTCAGCATATCTTCTTCAGGGTGATTATGCCAAGGCAGAATCAATTTTGCGTTTTATTAACCAACACAGGGAGCAGCTTTCTCCTATTTATTGTCATTCAGTTGACTGGCACATGGCTTTGTTGAGAGGTCAACATAATGAAGCGCTTCGCTTTATACGATTGCAAAAAAAACTTGCTCCGAAAGAAATAACTATAAACTACATCCTTGGACTTACGGCCCTGCTTAACAACCATCCCCAAGAGTCTGTGGAAGCGTTTGCGAACATGGTATCTGTTAGCCCAGAAATTCTGTACAGCATTAGAATGTACTTGTGGAGGTTTGAATTTCTGGCCCATGCTCTTCACATGTTGGGAAACTATAAGCAGGAGTTAAAAGAAGTGCGGAAGGGCCAGAAATATTATCCCAACATATTATGGCTTCGTGCTTATGAAGCACGCGCTCTGGCAGCGCTTGGAAAGATAGATGCAGTCAGAGAGGTGATAGATGAGAGCTTGGTTGAAGTCTCTTCCAGTGGAACTCCAGGCGACGTCATGCTTCTAGCTGCCCAGGAACTTCGCGAACAAGGTCATAAGGAGGCCTACCAGGAAATAGCGAACAGAGCAGTCGAGTGGTATAAGGACAAGCTTCAAATGAAGGAGGTAAATGAAAGAATGCGGCATGATCTGGCGACAGCGCTGTATACTGCTGAACGGTGGGGAGAGGCCCAAGCTGTTTTTGAAGAGTTGGCCAAGGACGATCCAGAAAATATTGAATACAAAGGCAGGATTGGTGTGTTGGCTGCCAGAAAAGGTGAACGAGATAATAGAAAGTGTTGACCGTCCTTACTTATTCGGTGTCCATACGTATATGTGTGCCCGTATTGCATCGCTTCTCGGCGAAAAAGAACAGGCAGTTTTTCTCCTGCGGAATGCGTTTGCCCAGGGCTTAAGATATGGGGCTTATTTACATTACGAGATGGATTTGGAACCACTCCGCGATTACAAACCTTTCCAAGAACTTCTTAGACCAAAAGGATAGTTGTTAATTCCTTGCCTCTGGAAGGATGCTGGCCCTGATATTGCTGAGGTCGAGGATGCGATGAAGAGGCTGGCTAGGTTGAAGAATCAGTAATCCCCTCTTTCTCAAAGAATTGAAAGTGGCGCGCCTGACACGATTCGAACGTGCGACCTACGGATCCGGAGTCCGTCGCTCTATCCCCTGAGCTACAGGCGCACCGTTTTTAGAATCAATGA
>SMTZ1_10008416_pt1 | contig 10319 bp, 11 predicted proteins | sample DeeMarSWOR136_30_FD_25667 | JGI IMG/M metagenome (IMG submission 25667) | reverse complement strand
GAAGTCAATAGCATGCATCATAGGAATGCTCCTTGCCGTCAGCATGGTCATTGCAGTAGGGCCTGATGCGCCACCGCCATCTCCATATGATGGCCCTGACGCACCACCACCTTCGCCTTACCCATATCTCTGCGTCGGGCCTGATGCGCCACCGCCATCTCCATACGATGGCCCTGACGCACCACCACCTTCGCCCTACCCTGCTTAAGGAGCATATAATAATGAAAGTATTGCATCTTTATCAAGTAAAGATGCTCGACGGCTCGCAATACCGTGGTGAAATCGCTTACCGGGACGATGAAAAGATCGTGCTGAAGCTCAGGCACCGTTCGCCCGAGCAGAAGCTGCGGCTTTTCAAGAACAGTATTGCCTCGGTAAGGGATGTTGGCTGGCGAAAAGCGTACGCTTTAAGATAAAAGAACGGCTGTATTAACAAAAGGACGCGGATAGCGAGTAAAAAAAGGGTTATTAGTCACCTAAGTCTTTAAAAATCGAATATATTGATTTAGCTATTGAGTAGAGAACACTGTGCCCATTTGGCACATTACTGTCAATATTGTGCCATTCTGGCACATCCCCTGTTGGGCAGACCATATAAATATTAACTCTACGACACACCACTAAAATAGTGCCATTCTGGCACACTTCATAGACTTAAACTTAATACCTCTTTCATCCAATATCTCGATATTGCATTGCAAAATACCCTGGCACGGATATTGCTATTTAGAACAGTGGAGCAAGAAATGATAATTATTCTAGCCGCCATAATCCTTCAAGTAACCGCAGCCGTCCTGGCATTGAGGCAGATCGGTAAGAAACCTGCCATTGGCTGGCTCTTCATTGCCATTCCCCTATTTGTTATGGGGTTTGTCAAATTTCTGGATTTGGTCGGCGTACCCACAGGAATCAAACCGGAGATCCTTATCCTATTTGTCGGCGCATCAATGTTCGTGGGGTTGATCTTCGTTTCCTCGATATTTAGGGCATATAACCAGAACCTAAATCTGCTCAAATCCATACAGGATATCGACCGGGTCATGCTATCGAGTCTTAGCTATAACGGTGTTATAAATGCGATTATCGATAAACTGAACCAAACATTACAGCCTGATGCAGTCGGTATATATACATATGATAAACAAGGCCGCAAGCTTAACGTGCTCAAGGCGCATAATCTCAGCGACGAATTCCAGGACAAGGTCATAGGTGACGGCAATGAATTCATCAAATCGGTAATCGAAAACCGCAGAACCTTGGTCATCAACAGGTTCGAAGACGACGAGGATACTGGATTTCTTCCTTTATTAAAAAGAGAAGGGTTCACGGGCTATATTGGCACGCCCATCGTTTCCAAGGGCGGCGCACCAATCGGCGCCTTAACTATATATTTAAAGAAACCAAGAAAATATTCCAGACCTGATATTGACTTTATCACGACGATAAGCAGCCAGGTTGGCATTGCCCTGGACCGCGAGCAATTCATCGATCGCATCCATGAGATGAACTTCGAGTCGGTCTATTCGCTCGTTCAGGCAATCGAAATGCGTGACCCATACACGCGTGGTCATTCGCTGCAAGTAGCCAAGCTGGCGTCAACGATCGCCGAAGCTATCGGCATCAGCGGCAAAGATCTGGAATTAGTGAAATTTGCGGGGCTGCTCCATGATGTCGGCAAGATTGCAGTCCCCGAGTGTATTCTTAGAAAACCAAGTTTCCTGACCAATGATGAATGGAAAGTAATACAATTACATCCAAAGCAAAGCGTGGCGATTATCGATCCAATTAAAGGACTCCGCCAAATCCGGGACTGGGTCTTATACCACCATGAGCGTTGGGATGGCCGGGGCTATCCCAAAAACATCAAGGGCGACAGAATTCCGATCCAGTCCCGGATTCTCTCGGTGTGTGATACTTATTCTGCAATGACCGAAGACCGACCGTACCGAAAACGTCTCAGCGACCAGGAAGCGCGCAGCGAAATCCGGAAAGTCGCGGGCAGCCAGTTAGATCCAACGGTTTCCAGTATCTTTCTCGACCTCGGCGTGAACGGTCGTAACGGTAATTTCATTGAAAGTTTCAGCAAAGATACCCTGCTCGGCGACATAGAAACCAATGGTAACGGAAATGGTAAGGACAAAGAAAAGAAATTTAACCAGAGTTTGTTGAGCATATTGGAGAACAGCAAGCAATGATCGGGATGACATCAAAAGAAACAGCAAAAAGCGCTAATCGCGAGAAGAGCAAAAAAACAAAATTTGCAGGCATTCGCTTCAAAGATAAAGGAGGAAGTTTCATTAAGACAAAGAACGTGCAACTCGCACAGTTTAAATTGGGATGGGATTGCAGCGTTCTTTGTCTGTTGCACAGCGGTCCCAGAATATATACTGGACCGCTTTAAATGAATGGAAAAGGGTAATCTATAGACATCGAGCCAGTAATAGATGAGATAATCAACGAGAAAACTGTACCGGGAGGGTACGGTTTTCTGTATTCGGCTTTGCACGAGGTGATTATATAAACAAGAAGACTATTCTCCTGCTGCGTTTTGTCCTGATTCTAGCCACGATCCTGATCATGGCTTATTCGAAACGCGGTTTGCATATCGCCTCACCCAGCTATATCGTTGCCTTACTGTATTTGCTCACCAATTTGGTACTCTATTTCATTCCCGAAACAAAATTCTCAAGACCCGTCATCACCTTTGCGGTTTTCCTCACCGACGTAGTCGCAATCTCACTCGCCATATATTTTACCCAGGGAATGCAGACAGATTTCTACCTCATTTATTTCTTGATCATCTTCATTGCATCGGTTGGGCAGAACATCCGCGGCAGCATATTCATCGCAATCGTGGCCAGCGTGCTTTATGGCTGGCTGCTCGTGCGCTCGAACCCAGGTATCTCAATACTGGATTCAGCAATATTAATCCGGGTGCCGTTCCTATTCATTGTTTCGCTGATCAGCATCTACTGGGCGACAACAATGCGCCGGCAGTTGAAGAGCAAGCAAGAGCTCGAGGAATTTGCGCACAAACTGGAAGACAAAGTCGCGCGCATAACTGCCAAAGAAACCGAGTTGCGGCGCTATAGCGAAACCGTAATCAACAGTGTCGCCAGCGGCGTCATTGCTGTGAAAGGCGACGGCACAATCACTACTGTCAACCCTGAGGCAGCGCGTGTGTTGGGCACTACGCAAGACAATCTTGTCGACAGGAAAATCGGGACGGTACAGGGCCTGGATACCTTGTGGCAGAAGATGAAAAAGGCAATCGACAACAATAAACCTTTTGAGCGCTTGCAGGTTTCAATTACTAATGCCGAAGACAAGCTAGTTCCTCTAGGTCTGTCGGTATCACCAATGACCTCATCTGATGCGCGATTTACTGGCTGTGTGGCGATCCTGCGTGACCTCTCCGAAGTAAAGGCGTTAGAACAAAAACTGAAACATGCCGAAAGGCTATCGTATTTGGGTAAGATGGCGAGCTGGGTGGCGCATGAAATCAGAAACCCGCTGACTGCGATCGATGGCTTTTCCCAATTACTTACGCACACGAGTGACAAAGAAAAGATGAAGACATTCAGCACCGAGATACACAAAGGGACAATGAGAATAAATCATATTATCGAAGACATCCTGACCTTCGCGCGCACGAAGACGCAAGTCAAGTCTGGCGCGGTCAACCTCTCGAAACTCATGAAAGAGATCACTGCGAACATAAGCGGCGCAAAAATCTTCATGAAAGGTGATGAAGATAGGATTGTCACTGGCGAAGACGAATCACTGAAAAGCCTGTTTCTGAACATAATACACAACAGCATTGATGCCATGGATAAAGATCCCAAACTGGTCATAGAATTCCGTGAATCCAACAAATGGGTTGTGACCGAATTTACTGATAATGGTAAAGGGATATCCAAGGATGATTTGAAAAATCTCTTCACCCCGTTTTTTACCACTAAAAGCCGGGGAACCGGCCTCGGCCTTGCGATCGTCAAGAAAATAGTCGATGACCACAATGGCAAACTTGAAATCGATAGTGAAGAGGGCAAGGGCACGACATGCCGCGTGTTTTTACCTAAGGCGAGGAAATCATGACCACCTATCAGCCAATGAAAAATCTGGTAAACGAAGGAGAGCGAATGAAAAAGAGGATCTTGGTCTGCGATGATGAGGAGTCGATTCGACTCCTGCTCAATGAATCTCTGCAGGACACCTATGAAGTGGTCGAGGCGGCGAATGGCCGCGATGCGTTGAGACTAGCGACCAAAGAGCATTTTGATCTGATCATTATGGATATCAAAATGCCCAGCGTGCATGGACTAGAAGCCATCGAACGCATAAGGCAGCGGAGTGATAACATTCCTATAGTAATTTGCTCGGCTTATCGCGCGATGGAAGACGATATCATAGTCAAGACTTCAAATGTTGCAGCCTTCCTGGTCAAGCCAATTGATATCAAGGCGTTAAAAGCAAAGATATTTGAATTGATAGGAGATTAATAATGTCATTGATCGGAAAGATGCTTGTGGAAAATGGCATAGTAACTGAAACGCAGCTGGACGAAGCATTGCGTGTCCAAGAAAAAGAGAAGAAGAGACTCGGCGAAATTCTTATCTCGCTGGGCTATCTGAAATCCAAAGACCTGATGTGGATGCTGAGTGAACAAGCCGACATAACTTTCGTGGATCTAAAGCCAGAAATGCTTGACAGCGCATTAATAAGTAGCTTTCCTGAAGAGTTTCTAATAACCAATGATATTCTGCCACTATATGAGACAGACAAGAAGATCTACGTGGTACTCGGAGATCCCACAAGAAAAGATGTAATGCAGAATTTACTACGGTACACCACGAAGGAAATCGTTGTTTCCGCCGCTGAACCCGAGATGATTCATACATTATTACAGCAATTTTTTCTCGAACAGAGTCTTGAAGAAACAATCAAAGAAGCACGAGGGAAAGACACTGAATTAAGATTTTCGAATCAGCCGACCATGATTGAGTTTATTGATAAGGAAGGAAACAGAACAGAGAAGAAAGCAAAGGTTGACATATATATCAGAATAGAGGGATGGCAAGGAGGTATTGATGAATGAGATTGAGAACATGCTGAAACACGCCATCTCCAAGCGGGCGAGTGATCTACACATCAGCGCCGGTTCTGCAATCATGGCCCGTATTGATGGATCAATGCAAAAATTGGACGGAAAGGTGGCATCCCAGGAATTGGCTGAACGCTTAATCAAACAGACATTAACCGACGCACAATATGAACAACTAGCTCAAACAAATGAAATTGATTTCTCGCTCGAAATTCCCGAGATCGGAAGGTTCAGGGCTAATGTATTTCAACAACGCCAGGGACTGGGGGCCGTTTTCAGAACCATCCCGTATGACATACCGACCATGAACGACCTTGGACTGCCAAAAGCCATGCAGGAAATGATAGACCTTGAAACCGGCCTGATTGTGGTCACCGGGCCGACCGGGAGTGGGAAATCCACCACAATTGCTGCAATGATTAACTACGTAAACCAAAATAAACATGGTCATATCATCACAATAGAGGATCCAATAGAATTCATTCATTCTTCACATGAATGCGTTGTCAACCAGCGACAAATCGGTTCGAACACTAGTTCATTTGCCAACGCCCTTAGAAGTGCTTTACGTGAAGATCCCGATTACATCCTGGTAGGTGAAATGCGCGATCTGGAGACAATATCACTAGCGCTGACCGCTGCCGAAACGGGTCATTTGGTCTTTGGCACCCTGCATACCTCAAGTGCCCCAAAGACGATCACCCGAATAATAGACATTTTCCCGAGTGATCAGAAACATCAGGTTCGCCTGCAGCTTTCCGAGTCACTACAGGGGGTGATTGCTCAAAGACTCTATCCCAGAAATGACCAACCGGGTAGGATTGCGGCCTTTGAAATCATGGTTGCCACTAAAGCAATCCGCAATCTTATCAGAGAAGAAAAAACATTTCAGATCGAATCCGTTATTCAGACCGGCCGTCAGCTCGGCATGCAGAGCCTTGAACAAGCCAAGAGACAGCTTATCTCCGAAGGCAAACTATCAGCTGCGTATATAGATGAACGGATGACCTTATACTAATCATTGACATGAGAGATGAGAGAGAACAGTTCAGCCGAATCAGATTAGAATGTCATGGCAACACGGCTGACAAACGGACCTTCACCTCAAGCAATACGATACCGCCCGTCATTGTTAATTTCGTTGCACAAAAGCAGGTAGGTGGGTATGTCAACTAGATCAAATTCTGCTAACATATTAAGCACGCGTATTCCATTATCCGGAAATGTAAACCTACACACTATCCCCCAAAATGGATTATTCTTCCAGCTCATAACGGAAAGTGCAATATACAAGGCACTGGATATTGACCTGGCACCGTACTTGAAGAGAACCTTCGACTTCCTGCTATCAGGATTTGGCTTAACACTATCATCATGGTTATGGGTAGTAATCGCGATACTGATTTTGCTCGAAGATGGTTTCCCTGTGATAATCAGGCAGCGACGCATTGGCAAGCACGGTCGTATTTTCACATCGTTCAAATTCCGTTCAATGGTGAAATCAACACTCATGGAGATGGTCAACAGTCAAGCTGCGGAGTATGACCAACGCGTGACCAGGATCGGTAAATGGCTAAGGGCATCAGCTCTTGATGAATTGCCGCAACTCTTGAATATATTGTTCGGCGACATGAGTTTTGTAGGACCCAGACCTCTGCTGCCCAATGAAATCGAACTAAATGGGGATCTTGGAAAGATCAGTGTCCAAGAAATCACCGGATATGAGAAACGTGTATCTATTTCTCCTGGACTCACCGGTATTGCTCAGATCTTCGCACCGCGTGATATTCCACGTAAACACAAATTCAAATACGATTTACTATATATCAGAAAGATGAATCTTCTTTTTGATATCCAACTAGTCATACTATCTTTCTTGATTACTTTCAAAGGCGCATGGGAAAAAAGATGCGCAAAATTGGAGGTCCTCAAGAGCTGCAACAGATGAGCGCTAAAGCACGTCGTTAGCAGTCTTGACTCATTCCTGAACCCTCAACGAGGGTTCAATCCTCAATGTTCCCGCTCAGTATTTCTATTTCAACATAACTATATTCGAAGCAAAAACTGCCCTGACGATCGCGCTACGAAAGCATCCCGCCTTATTCGCCACTGTGACAATATAGGAGCTATAGTATGAAACCTGCGGTAGGGTTTCAGTTCTACCTTAGAATACAGGATATGGGCACATTTTGAGAATTCATATCGACTCTCGTCTTGAACGACTTGCTCTCACTGAATGGTGAGTCTATTCTTCGGGTAGTTAGTTGAATTTGAAATTCTTGCCCGTGATGAGCCAGAGGCAGGAGTCGACAACATCAGGTTCGTATAGCCGGCCCTTATTTTTGGATATTTCATCCATTGTGGTTTCCAGACTATGTGCCGGACGGTAGGGCCGGTGTGACGACATCGCCTCGACCACATCGGCAACCGCGAGGATCTGCGCCTCGAGCAGTATGTCGCCGGTCTTAAGACCACACGGATAGCCTGAACCGTCGAGACGCTCGTGATGCTGGAGCACGACATCGGCAATCGGCCAGGGAAATTCAATGGTTTTCAGGATATCATGGCCAACACTCGGATGGGTCTTGACCAAGGCAAATTCTGAATTGGTCAGTTTGCTCGGCCGGCTCAAGATCTCCGCCGGCACATAGATCTTGCCGATATCATGGATCAAAGCCGCAACATGTATACCACGGATCCATTCCTCAGGAAGATACATCTCCTTGGCGATTTCCTGGGCCAGCGCGGCAACCCGCAGCTGATGCCCGGTCGTGTAGGGATCTCTTGCTTCCTGGATCTTGGCCATGGCCTGTAGTGTGTTTTGTATCGTATTTTCCAGCTTGACCAGGCTTTGCTGCAGCTCGTCCTCCATCTGCTTGCGGTCGGTGATGTTGCGTACCGAAACAAGATTCGCCTCCTCACCCCGGTACATGATGCGCGTCACTGCGAATTCGCAATACCGGATGTCGCCATGCCGGGTGACGATACGCACGTCGTATGCCTTGGGTACATCTTCACCCATTTTCCGGCGCAGATCAATGTCCTTCACCTTTTCACGATCATTCGGATAGATGATCTTCCAGGGACTCGTATCGTATAACTCTTCCTTGGTGTAATCAGTAATCTTGCAGAGTTGATCATTAACGAACATGAAACTATTGTTCGCGTAGATGAAAATCCCGTCGCTCGAGTGCTCAACCAGGGTGCGGTATTTCTCCTCGCTCTCTTCGAGGGCAACGAGTAACCGTTCTTTTTCGGTAATGTCACGGCAGACATTGGTGATCGCGACGATCTTGCCTTCCTTGTAGATCGCCGTGCCGTTCACTTCCATTATCGAATAGCGACCTTCCGCATGTTTGAAACGCACCTTGCTCACCACGACCCGGTTCTTTGCGCCGGACACGAGCTGTTCACTGTCTTTCTTGACGTTTACTATGTCATCTGAATGCACGATATCAAGTTCAAGGAAGTTGCGGCCGATCAGATCTTCCCTACGCTTGCCTGTGAAATCACACGCGATTTTATTGACATCGATCAATTTGAAATTCAAGTCATAGGTGAAAATTGCATTGCCCGCGTACTCATAGAGTAACCGGTACCGCTCTTTGCTCTCGCGCAGCGCCTCATCCGCATACCTGCGCTCGGTTATATCCTCTATTGAACCTTGAAAATACTGGGCCTTGCCCTCCGGGTCGATCACGGCACGGGCGTTGTCGTTAACCCAGAATACCGAACCGTCACGCCGGCGCATCAGTGCCTCAAAGTTGCGCACAAACCCGTCTTGCGCAATCGTGTTTAACCAGCGCGTGCGGTCTTCAGGGTCAAAATAGAGGTCGGCAATGTTCATTTTCATCAGCGATTCACGGTTCGGGTGCCCGAACATCTGAACCAGCACTGGGTTGGCCTCCAATATATTCCCATCCAGGGCCGTGGTGTACAGACCGACCGGCACGTCTTCGAAGAGCGTCCGGTACCGGGCCTCTGCCTTCTCCTTAGCCCGGCGCTGCACCTTGCGGTCGACGACCGAGCGCACCGCGGTGGGCAACCGCACAAAGTGCTTGGGTGATTTGATAACATAATCATCGAGCCCGGCCTTCATCGCAGCGACCGCGACCTCTTCATTGCCCGTACCCGTAAACATGATCACCGGACAGTCTGGATCGATCTCCTTCACCTTACGGAGCACCTCGAGACCGTCTATCCAGTGTACCTTGTAATCGGTAATCACCAGGTCAAATTTCTTATCCTTTAATGCGCCATTGAAATCCTGATTGTTCTTGATCTGCTGCATTTGTATGTTAGGGAATTCGAGCGACAACGCACGCACAGTCAGCGCCCGGTCATCGGGATTGTCGTCAATGAGCAGAATCGATTTCAGGCTGCTGCGGACAATGTCGTCTTGTTTGCCGTTCTTACTCATTACTCACATCCGCCCTTTTATTCAAGATCAGCCAGTACAGGTTAAGCGTCTTCACCATCTCGACCAGTGCGTCAAAAGTCACGGGTTTGACCAGATAGGAATTCGCACCGAGGTCATAAGCGCGGTTAACATCTGAGGATTCACTCGATGCAGTCAGGACAACGACTGGCAACCGTTTGAGGTTTGGCTGCTGGCGCAGCCATTCGAGCACTTCATGACCGGATTTACGCGGCAATTTCAAATCGAGCAGGACCAGCATGGGCAAGGCACGATCCACATAAGGCTCGCGGCCGGCCAGATACGACACCGCTTGCTCACCATCATTCACAACAATGATCGGATTTGCGATGTTCACCTTCTGAAAAGCACGCTTGATCAAGAGCACATCGTTGTGATCGTCCTCAACCAGTAGTATGGCGTAATGATTAGCTGGCATCAACATCCTTTCTTCCGCAACTCGACCCAGAACTTACTGCCTCGGTCTGGCGTGGACTCAACCCCGGCTTGACCCCCCATGCGCTCCAGCCCCTTCTTGACGATCGCCAACCCGATCCCAGTTCCCGGGTATGTTTCCACACCCTGCAAGCGTTCGAAAATTCTGAAGATGCGATCATAATACTCAGGTGCGATGCCGATCCCGGTATCTTCGACCCATACGCGCACCCGGCCGTTCTTTTCCTCAGCCCAGATTTTGATCCCGGGCTTCACTCCGGGCTGCACGAATTTGATGGCGTTGGACAAAAGATTCGAGAGGACCTGCACAAGTGTAGCATGGTCACCCATTACCTCGGGCAG
>SMTZ1_10008415_pt1 | contig 10319 bp, 5 predicted proteins | sample DeeMarSWOR136_30_FD_25667 | JGI IMG/M metagenome (IMG submission 25667) | reverse complement strand
CAAATCAAGGTTCTAAACGGGAACGAATGGATGCGCTAATGGACGCTATTGCTGAAGTTTATGCATCAACATTCAGCCCAGATCCTATTGAATACCGTTCAGAAAAAGGATTGCTCGATTTTCATGAAGAAATGGGCATTATGATTCAGGAGGTTGTTGGTACTAAAGTCGGCGTCTATTTTTTGCCCTCCTATGCTGGCGTTGCTTTTAGCAAAAATGAGTTTCGCTGGTCAGAACGAATTCGACGCGAGGATGGGTTGATACGTGTCGTTCCTGGTCTTGGTACACGTGCCGTTGACCGCGTAAGTGATGATTATCCAATCCTAATAGCGCCGGGACAGCCAAATTTAAGAGTAAATGTTAGCATCGATGAAATCGTTCGTTATTCACCCAAAAATATCGATGTAATCAATTTAAAATCTAATACATTTGAGACGATCAGGATCACTGATCTATTAAAAAAATTTGGACAAGAATATCCAAATATCAACAACATTGTATCTATTTATAATCATGATCATGATCATATTAAGAAACCTACCGGTTTAGGAATCGATTTTGAAAAAGACGACCTCATTGTCACACTGGAAGGATTATTAACATCTACCCAATTTGTAAGTCAGGTGAGAAATCTATTGCTGTTTCTTCAAGAAAAATTTAACATGCCAGTTGATATCGAATTAGCTTCCGATGGTAAGCATTTTTATTTATTACAATGTCGTCCGCAAGCTTACTCTGAAGATACCTCACCGACAAATATACCGAAAGATATTCCGCTAAATAGAATCGTTTTCTCTGCCAATCGATATATTTCTAATGGAAAAGTTCCCGATATCACCCATATCGTTTATATTGATCCAGAAGCTTATAATCAATTGAGTAGCATGAATTATCTCACCCAAGTGGGGCGTGCAGTGGGTAAGTTGAATAAAATTTTACCCAAACGAAAATTTATTTTAATAGGACCAGGACGCTGGGGAAGCCGTGGCGACATTAAGCTGGGAGTGAATGTAACCTATGCTGACATTAGCAACACCGCCGTGTTAATTGAAGTTGCCCGAAAAAAAGGAAATTATCTCCCTGATCTTTCCTTTGGAACTCATTTCTTTCAGGATTTAGTCGAATCGGCAATACGTTATATTCCACTTTATCCCGACGATGATGGGATCGTATTTGATGATAATTTTTTGATGAATTCAGATAATATGCTATCCACTTTACTACCAGAGTATTCACACCTGTCGAATACGATTCGTGTTATTGACGTCCCGAAGGTGACTGATGGGATGATATTGAGTATTGCCATGAACGCGGATATTGATAAAGCAGTTGGATTTTTGAAAGCATCTGAATTAAACGTTAGTTAAGATTTTAATTGTTAAAAAATTTTGGAGGGGAAATTTTATAATGTGAAATAGAGTGACATTACTCTTTTCAAGCGTTGATTTAAAAGCATCCGTTATTTTTTCCTCCTCAATTCAATTAGAAAAACCACTTGCTATTTTCTTCAAATTTTATATATTTAAAGTATCTGAAAGATAATTATTTTTCCAACTGATAGAAACAAACCATCAGATGTCATACAAAATATTTTTATCCGTTGGTTTCATTAATCCGTTGGGAATTATTTTTTTTAGAAGAAATCTATAAAAGCATCCATATTATGAGCGTAACCATCGTCGAAAAATTCGGAGATGTTAAAATTTATGGCAAGGGATCGTTGGGAGGCAAAGGGGATGGACTGGTCAAAATCAATGTATGCAGTATTCCCAACGTCCATAAATTACGAACCCGGGTGTTAACGACCATATTTTACGATCGATATTTACAGCATGGTTGTAAGTTCACAAAACAAGAAATGGTGCCTGTCGCGTCAGTCCTTAATACATTGGGAAAGATACCGATTAGTGTTCGTTCTTCTGCTACAAATGAAGCTTATGTTTCTCCAGATGGTGTGGGATCAGTCCATGCGGGTGAAAACGCTTCCTTTATGCTACCGAATAACCATCCCAATTTTTCAACACGATTGAATCAACTTAAGCAGGCGATTTATTATATTTATGACGATTTTATCCAGAAACAACCGACAGATAGCCGTGAAAAAATGGCGATCGTGATTAACCCGATTCCTGGTATTTTTGATAATTCAGATGTGGGACCGATTTATTATCCCCTGGTTTCTGGGGTTGCCAACTCATTCTTTCCTTACGCTTTAAAAATACAGGACCCTAAAAATGGTTTTGCAAGAATTGCATTCGGACATGGCTATGCAACTGTTTTAGATGAATTCCCGGTGATTTCGATGGCAACCATTCGCAATCCGATTCCGCTGCGATTTTTAGGCGCTGGACAAATCTATTTCTATGCGATCGATATGCTCAAAAATGAAAAGCTAACAGGAGAAGAACTGGAGACGATGAAAAAACTCCATATTCGATTTGCCAATTCTCGCTTCTCCAGGTATTTAGGAATCAAAAAAAATCACGTGACATTGGAAACATTGGTTCAGGAGAATCAGTTCGGATTCAAAGACAACCTGGTTGAAATTATGGATACGATTTCGGCTAAAATATCCGATCACTTTCAAATTGAATTTGTGTTTAATATTACTTTGCATGATAAAGATCAACAAGCGGGCAATTTCCATGTAGTTCAATTGACACAACTACCAAAACTACACTTTGAAGTGATTCATATTCCAGAACAACGAGAGCATAATTATTTATTCGTAAAAAATTTGCAGGGGCATGGAATCAGGAGGGGATTAAAATATGCGATGGTTATTTCTCCATTTATTTATACAAAAGAAATGCACGATACGGTGAGACAAAAAATTTCGGAAATCAATAAAAGTATGAAACAGCGAGGTGAAAATTATATCATTATCGTTCCCGGACGTTTGGGAAGCACCAACCGAGATTGGGGCATTTTTGTGGAATATCGTGATATTGATAAGTCCGTTGCCCTGTTTGAATATGGCGTCGATATTGCGGGGAGACCTGAGCCGTTACCTGAAACAGAAGACCTGACCGGTGGAATTTATGGCAGTCACTTTCTCTATATGATCCAGGGCGGTGCTGATGAACAACAGAGACGATTACAGACCCGAATGTATGGTACCCAGGGCACTCATTTCCTGACAAATTTAGTCAGCAATAATGTGATCTATGGCTACATTGCTCCAACTCAAGATGTGATCGATCCCTGGTTTTTTACACCAACGGATAAGAATGATGCGTTATATGTGCTCGAATTCCCAAAACCAGTAACCATTTTTGCCGATTCAGTCAACCAGCGTTGTGTTGTTGCTTCTGAAAATAAATAATCGAATTGGAATTAATCCGTAAGGATTTTATCAATGAAAATGTTCAACAACGATGACATAGCCAACTTGAATTCTAATAAGAAGCGGGAATTTAAATTCATTCCCAGGATTATCAATCCGGTTAAAATCGAAAATGCTGTTATATTTTCGGCGGAAGAACAGGTGCGAAAAGCAAGTGAAGTGCTGAAGGAGAACATGCCATGGGTAAATGTACACATATTATCTGATCCTATCTCAGCATCGAATTACCAATCTGAGCAAGCATCAGTACTGCTTTTTGATGATATTGCCATGACACTTGTTGATTATGAAAAAATTAAAAAGAATAATGATAAAGTTATCATGGTACTTCTCTCAGCGAATGATTTGATAAATTGTTCACCGCCTTCCGTGGCTGAAGAAAAATTTCCCTATACATCGAAGGCAGATCTTGTCTTTGCCATCAATAAATCAGAATTTGCCCCGGAAAAAATTTTGCCATCGGTTGTGAGATGTGCGGAAGATAAGCTAAATATTGAAAAATATTCGAAAGCTCGAAGGTTTATTTTTTTAATTGTTGATGATGAACCGAGGTGGTTTTCTCAATTTCTGCCGACGCTTTACAATATAATCGGACAACGTGCGGATGTGATGATCACACGAACTTATGAAGAATCCCTTAAATTTCTTTTTGACGTGGGAAATGAATCAGAAATCAATGAAGATGATTTTTTTACTCATGGACATGGTGACGATGTCGTTTGCCTGATAACCGATATATTTTTCCCAAAAGGTAGACTGTTAAAGAGCGATGCTGGAAAGGATCTATTCAATCTCATCAGCAAGTACTATCCTCGAATTCCGATTATTATTGCCTCCAAGGCAAAAGAAAGTTACGATCTGAAAGATTTCGCGTTCATTATGCCGAAGGGAGATGAGGGAAGTCTCCAGATATTGAAAGGTTACATTCATGATTTCACTGGCATGGGTGACTTTTTTATCCGAAGTAAAACTGGCAAGGTTAATCATCGGGTGAGAAATATTCATGAATTGTATGAAATTATGCTGAAGGCAGAAAAAAATACCGAGGAAGCCCTGAAGCTCAGGGATATATTAGAAACTTATGGAAGAAAGGATTATTTTTCAACCTGGCTATACATGCATGGATTTAGAGAACTGGCAGACAAATTACGACCTAAACGGGACACAGGTCAGCGCCTGGTTACGATATTAAAGCGGCATCTAAGAAGAGAGATTTTAAGAATGAATGACACGCCACTCACGATTGATGGGGATAAAATATTCAATCTCCACGATTTGTTGAATACACTTCGTAGCATCGATACAGTCAAAATTCAGTATTATTCTGATAATGATTTTTTTTCAAATTGGCTGGATCGAAAAGGCTATTCAGAAATAGCCGAAGAGTTCCGTCCAGTACATGGTAGTGGAGATAAATTAGGAAAAACGCTGGCAGACATTGTTGAGAAGTGGATCGAGAGATACGAGCGAAAACAAGAAAGGTAGCAGTGAATAATAAATCATTAAACCTGTTTGAAATAGCGCAGTCTCAGGTTTGATCATATTGCCGAAATCGTCGGGGACTTGACACACAGCGACAAAAGAACTGCTCCGAAATCCCCTGCAAGAGTATCAATTCAGTATACCTTTCCGTATGGATGATGGCACGGTAAAGATTTTCAAAGGTTTCAGGATTCAACATAATGATGCACGAGGCCCATGTAAAGGGGGTATTCGATCCCATTCTCAAGAAACGATTGATGTTGTTCGGGCTCTTGCTATGTGGATGACGTGGAAATGTGCAATCTGATAGAATTGAAGTAGGTACAGGTTCGCCAGGTCCGAGGATTATCACACTTGCTCCCATACTTGTCCTGAACTTAATACCATTAAATATTTTTCAGTACCTCATGCACGGAAATACAAAATCGATTGGGAATGGTTGCATGGACAGGAGCAGGTTGCAGAAATAGAGTTTGTTCGACATGTGAGATTATCGAAGCTGCTATTAGTAAAAGTGGATGGAAGAGGTGGAAGAGATATTATTTTGCGTGACACCGATTAAAAAACGAATTGACGATCTTGAAAGTAAGAAAAATAAATGATAGATTTCTCATTCTGGTATACTGCGATTATTATTATTTTAATGACGGTTGTTCTGGTAAAAGAAACTTTTGAACCAGATTTAGTTGTTTTTTCAGCTTTAATTTTATTGACTGTTGGGAAAGTTATTAATGTTAAAGAAGCACTGGTTGGTTTTTCAAATAGCGGAATGCTTACTGTTGGCTTTTTATTTATCGTTGCAGAAGCTTTAAAACAAACAGGTATTTTAAATCAACTGGGTTCCTTTATGTTAGGGAATAATGGCAAAAGTATATCTAATAAATTACTGCGATTTCTTCTTCCCGTATCTGCACTCTCAGCATTTTTTAATAATACACCGATTGTAGCAATGCTTATTCCTGCTATTCATTCCTGGGCTAAAAGGAATGATTATGCTGTATCTAAATTTTTAATTCCGCTTTCCTACGCCGCTATTTTAGGTGGTACTTGTACATTAATCGGTACAAGTACAAATTTAGTTGTTCATGGATTGATGATTGAAAGCGGTATGGGTGGTATGTCATTTTTTGAAATATCTAAAATCGGCGTTCCAGTTGCCATTATTGGTATTTTGTTGATTGCCGCAATAGGTCATCGGATTTTACCCGATAGAAAAGAACCGTTGATTGAGTTCGGAGAAAATACACGGGAATTTGTGGTAGAATTAAAAGTTGAATCTAATTATCAACATTTGAGAAAAACGGTTGAAGATGCTGGTTTAAGGCACTTAAAAGGATTATTCCTGTTTCAGATAGAGCGTAAAAAGCAAATTATCGCTCCTATTAGTCCCGATGAAAAAATTTTATTGGATGATCGGTTGTTCTTCACTGGACTGCCTGATACGATTATTGAATTACAGAGGACGCCGGGACTTACAATTTTAAAAGATACAAGATTCGATTTGAAAAATTATGATTCTGATTTTTTAAAAACTTATGAAGCTGTAATTTCTCCGAGCTCTCCTTTAATTGGGATAAATGTAAGGGAAAGCAATTTCCGAAGTCGCTATAATGCTGTGATTATTGCGATCCATCGAAATGGTGAGAGAATACAGAAAAAGATTGGGGATATAGTTCTTCATGCAGGTGATACATTACTTATTTTAGCTAAACATGATTTTTTAAAGCAGTGGTACAACTCTAAAGATTTTTATTTAATTTCAGAATCTGAAAAAGTTCCTTCAAAACCCAGGTGGTACTCATATTTTTCGCTTTCAGTTTTAGTGTTAATGATTATGGCAATGGTATTCAAAATCGTCCCAATTGTTGTTGCCACTGCTTTTGCTGCTGTTGTACTTATTTTTTCTAAGTGTATCTCACCAAGTGTGGCACATAAAAGTGTACATTGGAATGTTCTGCTTATTATTGCTTCAGCCTTCGGAATCTCACGTGCTCTTGAAAATTCTGGGGTGGCTCATTTTCTGGCTGATAAATTGATTTTTCTGGTTGGTTCTGTCGGAACGTTGGGTCTACTAAGTGGAATCTATTTTATGACGAGCTTTTATACAGAGATCATAACCAACAACGCAGCAGCAGCGCTGTTATTTCCCATAGCAATCGCGACGGCTAACCAGGCAGGAATTGATGCACGACCCTTTGCTATTGCAGTTGCGCTTGCCGCTTCTGCAAGTTTTGCCACGCCATTAGGTTATCAAACAAATTTAATGGTATATGGACCTGGTGGTTATAAATTTAGAGATTTTTTAAAAATAGGGATTCCAATGAATCTGCTGGTCGGGGTTTTAGTAATAACCATTATTTACGTTTATTACTTTTGATTTTATTTGGTGTCTTTGATCAATCGTACAGTTGAAGTTATGACAGGTGTGTCTAAAAAGATAGCATTAGCTGTTCATACCAAGATGTATATTAGTCCAATAGTTGTGATAGTAATTGCATTCTAAAACAGAGTAGTATCATAATTCTTCAACTAACTAAAAAGTGACAATTATTTTTAACTTGCGATAATAACAAAATAGGAGGTTTAAAATGGCTAACGAAAAAATATTAATCATCGATGATGATGAAGATTATCTCGCCTCGATACGCACCTTACTGGAAAGTCATAATTATGTTGTTTCAGAAGCTGCTTCGGGCAAGGAAGGACTTAAAAAAATACGCGAAGAAAAACCTGATTTAATTGTTTTAGATATTATGATGGAAACGGTTGATGAAGGATATAGTCTGAATCAAATAGTAAAATTCCAGAAACAATATGAGGAATACAAAGATATTCCCATCTTGATGGTTTCATCGATTCAAGAAGATCCATTTACCAGATTTTCACATGCTTCAGGGCAGGTGGAGATGATTATTCCAGATCAGTATATGACCAAACCGGTCGATATTCCCAAATTCTTAGAATTAATCAAAAAATTATTAAAGAAATAGCCATGTATGCTAAAAAAGAAAAACTAATTTACGTTATCGACGATGATCCTGTTATGAGGATGTCATGTAAACAAATTTTGGTAAAAGAAGGATTCCGGATTGAGACCTTTGAAGATGGATTAAAAGGACTCAAAAGAATCCAGGAAGAAAAGCCCGAATTAATCATCGTCGATCTAAAAATGCCTAAACTTGGTGGCATGGAAGTTATTGCAACAGTAAATGAAATGGATCCAAATATCGTTATTGTGGTTATTACTGGTTATGCTACTATTGATACTGCAGTAGATTCAATGAAGGCAGGTGCTTATGATTTCCTGCCCAAGCCTTTTACTTCAGAGGAATTACGATTGATCGTAAATCGAGGTTTAGAGCGACGACATCTTATAGAAGAGTCAAATCGTCTTAGACAGGAAAAAGAAAAGATGCAGCGACAGTTCATAACCTTTGTATCTCATCAGTTACAATCTCCTCTTGTAGTGGTTCAGCAATTTCTTGAAGTTTTAAATCATCTTGGTGATAGTCCTAAAAAGCAAGAGCTTCAGCAGGAATGGATTGAACGTTCTATTATTAAAGTCAAAGAATTAATTGACCTTATCAGAGATTGGTTACAGCTTTCCAAAATCGAAAGTGGAGTACTTGTTGATAAAATTAAGGCTATCGATCCATTTCCGATAATTACCGATATTGTACAAACTTATAATGAGCAAGCGAAACAAAACAATATCACGTTAACAGTAGAGTCGCCTGAAAGTGTAAGTACTGTGAAAGGCGACGAAGAAGCTTTAAATGTATTATTTTCAAATCTAATTGTAAATGCGATAAAGTATAACAAGCCAAACGGCAAAGTTACAATTTCAATAGAGGAAGATTCTAACCACGTTTACATTTCAGTTTCTGATACCGGGATTGGGATTCCTGAAGAAAAATTAGAGACAATTTTTGAGGAATTCAGGCGGATTAAAAGTGAATCAACAAAAAATATTACTGGCACTGGTCTCGGACTTCCTATCTGTAAAAAAATTATAGCCGAGTTAGGTGGGAAAATTGAAGTGCAAAGTAAGCTTAATGAAGGTTCTACATTTCGAATAAGTTTACTCAAATATGAGGAATAACCTGGTGTTACCGATTTTGCGCACATTATCATTAAAAGCGAAATTGATTATTGTCTATGTCTTTATACTGGGTGCCGGTGGATTAATTACATCTTTTATTGGATCTCTGATTGTAAATGAAACAATAATGAATCAAGCTAAAAGCAAAGTGCATCACGATTTAAAAACAGCACGCATGGTTTATAATAAAAATCTTTCCATTATAGAACAAGCGATTTATATTGGGGCATCCGGAAATACAATTCAACAATGTCTTTATAGCAAAGATAGAACCAGGCTATTATCCCGTCTTGAACAAATTCGCCATGATATTGATCTCGATTTTTTAACAGTAACAGATAACAAAGGACGTGTAATCTTCCGTTTGACTCAACAAGATCAATTGGGTGATGATGTATCACAAATACCAGTAATTAAAGCTGCCCTTTCAGGTAACGTAGTGGCAGGAACTGAGATTTTAACCGAAACCATGCTTTTTAATGAAGATAACAAATTAGCAAAGCAGGCTCATATTCGTTTAATTGACACACCAAAAGCAAAATTCACAGAAAAGAGAGAAGAAACCTCGGGAATGGCGCTGATAGCCGCTTCTCCAATTATCGGAACTGAGGGACAACTTATGGGAGTGTTGTATGGCGGTCATCTGTTAAACCGCAATTTTAAAATTGTCGATCACGTCTGGGAATTGGTTTACAGAGGAGAAAAATATCGCAATAAAGACATTGGAACTGTCACCATATTTTTAGGGGATCTAAGAATTTCAACAAATGTAAAGACAAAAGACGGGAAACGGGCATTAGGAACTCGCGTTTCCGAAGAAGTTTATGATGCTGTTCTTACAAGAGGTGAAGTATGGTCAGCTCGCGCTTTTGTAGTTAATGATTGGTATATTAGTGAATATGAACCAATTCTTAATTATGACGGGGAAACAATTGGTATTCTCTACGTGGGACTATTGGAAAAAGCTTATTTAGCTATTCGTAATCGTGTAGTTTTAATGTTTATAGGAGTAGCCACCATTGGTTTTATTTTAATAATATTAATAAGCTATTTAATTACACGAACTATCACCCGTCCGCTTGGAGAAATGGTCGAGATCACCCATTTTATTACTGCCGGTGATCTGAATCATGAGGTTCGTGTAAATTCTCATGACGAAATTGGAAAATTGGGTTTATCTATTAATACTATGATTAGAAGCCTGAAAAGAATGAGAGCCGAACTTGAGGAATGGGGACAAACATTAGAGCAAAAAGTAAAGGAACGAACCGAAGAGTTGAAAGTTATGCAAGATAGAGTTATCCAGGCAGATCGGTTAGCATCATTGGGTAAAATTGCAGCAGGTATTGCCCATGAAGTGAATAATCCGCTGGGAGGCATACTTGCCTT
>SMTZ1_10008413_pt1 | contig 10319 bp, 12 predicted proteins | sample DeeMarSWOR136_30_FD_25667 | JGI IMG/M metagenome (IMG submission 25667) | reverse complement strand
CAAAAAAGAGTTCTGGACTCTACGATACCCTCGAACAAAGCACATACGCCATATCAAACTGAAAGGGGACATGAACAACAACAAAATGGAACGACTAAACGGAGAAATCAGACAACGAGAAAAAACTATGAGAGGGCTCAAACGAAAAGACACACCGATACTCAAGGGCTATCAAATCTACCACAACTACATTCGAGAACATGAAGGGCTAGACGGAAAAACACCAGCCGAAGCATGCGGAATAAAGATAGAAGGAAAGAACAAATGGAAGACACTAATCCAAAATGCAAGTGTTTCAAAGTAATTCGGTAAGCGGAAGTCTAAACTCGGTCTCTCCATTTTTCGTTTTTAATCTTAAAATAAAAAATCGGGTAGTGATTCTTCCATAGAAGTATTCGTATGGTCTATCTTTCGTAAACGAAAAACTGTTTGCTCCCCCATTCTTGAGTACCTTCAAGTTTTCAAATATCGCCCAGCCTTTCTGGTTTTCCAAGGCGTGCAACTCTTCTAAAATATCTTCGGTTTTAGCGTAATTTAGTCCATTCTCTGTCTTCCGCTGGTAAATCTTTGTGAGTGTAGTCAACTCGAAGTGTCACCTAAGCTTTCTTAGCTTCTGTTTCCTCGGGTATTAGAACTTTTTCGATTTCTTCCATTCTGTCTCTTAGTTCATCAATTGATGCACTGATGGTGTCAAGTTGCTGTTTGATTGTCGCCAAGTCCGCTTTGACAGGTTTAAGCATTTTACCTACTGCTGCATAAATATCGCTCATTCAATCCCCCGAAGAAGGATACCTCGTCTACGTCGTATAAGAATTTCTAACATCTAGATATGCGCTCCCTAATATACAGAAAAACACCATATTTGAGACTCTTCGTGGAAAGGGCATCCGACGATTTTTTACAGAAAGAAAACCCGACAAGGACTTTACAGAACCTGTTTTGTGTCTAAATGGTTGTTGCTTGCTGGTTACCTTTCCGGTTAGAGTTAGCGATTTCTTTCGAAGTTAGGTGGACATGCTCTTTCTAGTTACGTGTTCTTGTTATTGGACTGGCTCTGGGTGCAGTTAGTGCGTTTGAAAAGTCGGTATGTTTATTAGAGATAATATGTGTATTGTGTATTAAGATTTGATTTGCTTTTCTGAGGGGGAAAAGATGTCCAACGCGAACAAAAAAGAGGAACTGAAATCTCGAATAGAGTTGATGGAAAAAGAGATTCTTCATCTGAAGGGAAGTAAACGAGCCGAAGTCAGAATGGAGTATCTTAGACTTCTGAAGTCTTATGGCAAAGAATGTGGATTAGAGGAACCAATCTACATTAAGCGATGCTAGCAGCAAGAATCAGCCACGCCTTTTTCTAACGTAAACTGTCTTGATTTTGTCAGCCTCGTTTCCGTAGCATCTTCTGCACTCTTCATCCATCTCCTCAAGATTTACCGGTTCCAGATGAACTTCGAAGCCTAAAGATTTGTACTCGTTAACTATCTCGCTTAATCGTGGCTCCCCAATGGTAGTCCGCTTAATCCACCCCTGTTTCTTCAGTTCCTCAGACATTACCCATCTTTCCACTCCTCTAGGTCTAAAGTAATCAGCTAACCGCCTTGTTTAGGAAATCATTGTCAGCTCTTCTCAATTCTATATAGGCCCCCAACTTTGTTAATTTGGAACTTTACGCCCAGAATCTTCTCCGTCAACCAAATGTTGGTGTCCAAGTGGTCTGTTATCTCTCGAGTTAGATATGTTGAGGCGCCGTCTGCCAGTGCAACGTATGGCACAAGCATGTCCGCAAGATGAACGTCTACGGTGGCATGGGCTTCAATTTCCTTTAACAGATTTTCAGCCGCTTCTCTGCCCACAACCTCGCTGGGCTTCCCCAGTTCTCCTATAGCGTCTCCTGCAACTAGGGCGCCTCTGCTTGTTTTTACCCATAACACTATAGAACTGCCCTTCTGAAGAGGGTTAGACCTGTCATTAACAACACGAATCTCTGCGTCGTAACCATGATTTCTAAAAACGTTCGTAGCCGCCTCAGCTTGCCGCTCTGCAACCCTCTGTTTCTCCAAGAAAGTGCAGACTGAAACCCCTCCGATCTCCTCTATTCTGCCAAACTCCTTTATGGAAAGCCCGCTGAGCTTAGAGCCATTGATGACGTTCAAGACGACTTCGCCCATCCCCTTAGGATAATACCCAAACCTTTTGACAGTTAAAGAAGCCTTCACGCCCACCCGCTCCAGCATGGGTAAAAGCACATGTTTCATGTAATTAATTGTAGGAGCGTAACGAACGTCCGTGCCGCCATTAACAACATGAACTCTGATGTCGCCCTTAGCGGCGGCACAGATGGGCAGAACCGTTAAAAGCAGCATGGATATGCTTCCCGCAGTGCCTATCTCAGCCTTCACCTCGCCGCTTACGATACCGTTTGGCTTGAACCACAGTTCACGAGAACCAAGCTTCGCTCCCTCAGTTTCAGCGTTACAGAGCTTCGCCGCTGTCAACACTGATTCGAGGTGCTGGGGGCGAAGTCCCGGTTGTCTGCGTCTATGGCGGATATTATAAATGTGCAAGGGCTTCTCTAGGATGCCTGCAAGGGCGATAGATAACCGCAATATTGTTCCGCTGCCACTCTTCTTGCTGCCGTCAACCGTCAACATTTCTGGTCTATAAAATATTGCCTCTACGCATTTATTTAACCTTAAAAAACCAAGTGCCTCTAATTGCGTGTCCAGTCGGAGACTCTGGGAGACAATAAACCTTTTCTTTTAAGATTTGGTTAAACAACAGGGGAAAGATTTGTGAGTTGGATGGAGGATTTAAAAAAGCTCCACAGCAAACCGAAAGTTTCCATTGTAGAAATCAACGAGTTCATTATGCAACATCCAAAATGGGCTGCGGCAATAATCAGAAACGCCGTAGGATTCGAAATGTACAGAGAGTTTTGTTTATGTTGCGAAAATTTTGACAGATGCTACGAAAAGCTGGGTGCCATAAAAAGTAAACCCCGTTTAGGTTGTATCTGCAACGAATTCTTGAACCAAGAATACTCTGAAGCTAATAGGCCAAGATTACGAGCGTACTTTAAAGAAGTTGCAGTTATGCTTAACCTATAGTATTGACACAAACGGCGGAACTATAATAGTCGTGATGGGGTGCTGCTGCAAGTCATCTTTGCAGGACTCTGGAGTGGACTCGAGAAGTTTTATCGAGAAGTTTTATTATCATCCTTAACAGTTTCACATCTTGGAGGAAAAATGTTTGTTCAAGAAAATTTTAGCTGCACTGGATGGTTCCAAGGCAGCCAATAATGCATTAAACTTTGCGCTCGGATTGGCAGAGATAACTTCAGCGGAGCTTGAGCTGCTCACGGTTGTTCCACCTGTCTTTTTACCTTCACACTCAATTTATGTGCTTAAATCAGAGGCTGTTGCAGATTGTGCTAAAGCATTGGCTGTTACTTTTAGGGGGGTGCTGTCTAAGGCGGAGAGAGAAGCTCAAAATAGAAAACCCGAGCTTAAAGTTTCAACGAGATTTGAAAAGGGAGAACCTGGCGAAAAAATTGTTGAGGTAGCGGAACGCGGTAACTTTGATCTTATTGTTATGGGAAGCAGAGGGTTAGGTGGTAGGGTCTCCGCTCTGGGGAGTGTCAGCTCTAGAGTTGTAGATAACGCCTCCTGTCCCGTGATGATAGTGAAATAAGATTTTTCTGTCCTGAACAGAGCTTTGTTGCGATTTGCAGGAAAGTTTGGATCTAAAATACATGGTCAACCTTCAGATGAGTCAAGTAGCCTAACAGACCAAAAAGGGGTACAAAAAGAGCCTCGATGATACCCCCAAGAGAAAATCCAAGAACCGTCAAAACAAGAAAACTGAGCGTAAACAGGAAGGCTCCATAGACTATGAGGGACTTGAAATTGTGGAATGTTGCGGTTGTCCTCCACTCTGTCTTTTTTCCACAAAACAAAAGCACAATAAAGAATGGAGCAAACAGCAAGAGGGAATACGTCTTATACCGTGACAAATCTTCGAGGAGTGTATCTCTTTCGTCACGATGAAGCTTCCTTCTGAATATGGCAGGTAAATCTGGTAAAAAATTACTGTAAATAAACAGCAGATTCGCCAGTAAAATAGAGCCCAAAACATTCTGCCCAAAGAAAATGAACATTGCACAGCCATAGAGAACGCTGGAGGGCAAAACAATCCATTTGAAAACCTTGGTTAGAAGGTGCACATGCTCAAAAGTTTCAAGTTTCATGAACCAGAGAGGAATTTTTGCCCTAACCTTTCGGTTCACCCTGTTGAAGTAGCCCAAGATTAGTCTATAAAGGTCTTCGTATAACGATCGAGATACAGAACGAGAAAAGCTTTTGGCTTCTCGGTATGTCAGTTTCTGCCTCAAAAATGGATAAAGGGTTTTTCGTAGAAACTGATCGATGAAGGGTATCCAAAGAAAGAACAGAGCAATAAGGGTGATGTTGACATATCTTCCGCCTTCCCAAGCATGATAGGGAGCTGGAGGCTCTAGTCCTTGAGCTATAACCACTTCACAGTATTCATCATATTCCTGAAGGGAACGAAAAAAGTTAGTTACCCACATCACTGACCCGATTGAAAGAGCTATGAAGCCCAGAGCGAATAAATAGCTAGTCACTCGCATTTTCTTTGTATGCGCCAGCATTTTATTATTTGCCTTGAATAGGCAGAAAAGTTTTTTGTCTTTAACAGTGAATGCTCCAAATGTTGGTTGGTAGGATAAAACAAATGAGTAAGTTGTGGTGTAATGTATTCTTGTGTGGAGGTTAGGGTTGATGGGTGAAGAAAAGGTGAACATTCAAGAGTTAGCCCGAAAAGTTGATGAACTTCTTAACGTCCTGAATGTAATCGTGGGGGACCTCGCTGAAGTTTCCAAGTCCCTCAAATCTGTGAGTGGACCAGCCGCTGCTCCTGCAGTTTCCGCTGCATCATCTGGAAGAAAGCATGGCGTCAACGATGTTAAGCAGGCGTTTTCTTCCGAACTTGCGGGTATGTTAATCTTTGAAGAGAGCGGAACCTTCATTATTGTGAAGCCGCGGAGATTCTTAGGTTCCGACAATTTCGCTAGAATCGCATCTATTGTACGCGACCTTGGTGGGGAATACGTGAGTGCAGGAAGAAATTCGCATTTCAAGGTTCCGAAGGAAGTGGGTTAACAGGAAAAAGTTCCACCAAAAAGGGCAACGTAAAGAACGGAGATAGAAAGATGGAAAAACTATATTATAAAACAAAACTTTCTACTATCACTTTAATCCTAGTTATAGTCGTATCTGCCTCGCTCGCTGCTTTGCCGACAGCTACCGCACAGGATGTGACTAGACAATCCTATGCCTTTATTGGTGCTATACCTAACCCTGTAGGCGTAAACCAAGAAGTGCTGCTTCATATTGGAGTTACACAGCAGCTGTCTTCATATGAGCAGGGCTGGGAGGGCTTAAGTGTAACAATTGAGAGACCTGACGGCAAAACTGATGTAATCAGTGACATCAGGACTGATGCGACGGGCGGAACAGGTAGAAACTATGTGCCCGACATGGTCGGCTCATACTATGTGCAGACACACTTCCCTACGCAAACGGCGTTATTCACTCCTTTCATGTTCGGCAGTCCTTACAACGTGACATTGTTAGCCAGCGACAGTGAAGTGCTTGAACTTGTCGTACTGGAGGAACCACTAACCTATTATCCGGGTCACTCGCTTCCAGATGAATACTGGACTCGCCCCATAAACGCACAGTTTCATGAATGGTCGTCGATTGCAGGAGACTGGCTGCGACCTGCTGGAAGCTATACTATGCCACCAATACCTAAGTATCATTCCAACAACGAAGATGCGCCCGAGACTGCTCACATATTGTGGACAAAGGAGTTGGCGCTAGGGGGTCTGGTTGGAGGCGAATTTGGTGAAGTCCAATATGAAATGGGCGATGCATACGAAGGGAAGTTTCTTGGTTCAGTAATTATTGGTGGAAAGCTTTACTACAATAGATTCGAAGAACGTGGAGGCGCCAACGTTGAGCAGGAAGTTGTTGCCGTGGATCTGCATACCGGAGAAGAGCTTTGGGTTAGAAACTGGAACAACGCTCGCCTAGCGTTTGGTCAAACTTTCTTCTGGGACTCATACAACTATCACGGCGTTTTCGGCTACCTATGGGCAGTTGATGGCACTACTTGGGATGCCTACGACGCTCAAACTGGACGCTGGGTATACAGCATGATTAACGTGCCTTCAGGCTGGAACCTGTATGGCGACAAAGGCGAAATTTACAGATACACTGTGGACCTGCAGAATGGCTGGATGACCCTATGGAACTCGAGCAGAGTAGTCGCCGACCACGGAAGTTGGCGACCACACGGAAACACCTATAATGCTACAGACGGCATTGAATGGAATGTTACAATACCAGCAAACCTGCCTGGGAGCCTCTGCATGTATTTCCTCCATGATAGGATATTCGGTACAACTGCCGGAGGTCTAACTGGTTCAGTGGCTGAAAAATCAATCACCTCATGGGCGATTAGCGTAAAGCCAGACGAAGAAGGAACAGTGATTTTCAACAGAAGTTGGACAGTTCCCGAAAGCGACTTGACATTAGTCTGGACAGATGCTAGCGCCGAAGATGGTGTTTTCATAATTTCGGGAAAAGAGAACAGGATATACTATGGTTTCTCCCTAGACAATGGAGCTTTTCTTTGGAAAACTGAACCGGAGCATTACCTGTCCATATATGACAAGTGGTATGGTCCCGCTTACGGCTACGGCAGATTCTACACGGGCCGGATGACTGGAATAGTGACTTGCTACAACATTACGACAGGTAAGGAACTGTGGACCTACGACGTGAAAGACGAATTTTCAGAAATATTGTGGAGCAACAATTTTCCAATCGAATTCCACTTCCTTGCTGACGGAAAACTCTACTTGTCATCTGGGGAGCACTCACCCATTAATCCCAATGCTCGTGGTGCGCCATTCGTTTGCCTCAATGCGACAAGCGGAGAGGAAATATGGAAACTAAGCTGGACCAACAACTGGTGGGGCGGACATGCAATCATCGGCGACAGCATAATAGCGGGAATGAACGCATACGACAATCGCATATACGCCATAGGTAGGGGTGCAAGCGCAACCACAGTTGAAGCGCCGTTAGTGGCTGTATTGGAAGGAGAAAGTATCACCATCAGAGGAACGGTAACCGACAAATCTCCCGGCACAGACGATTATGCATTGGCTGCACGGTTCCCGAATGGTGTCCCAGCAGTAGCTGATGAAGACATGACCGCGTGGATGCAGTACGTTTACATTCAGTATGAAAGACCGGAAGACGTAGCCGGTGTTACAGTAGAACTTGAAGCAGTTAATTCAAACGGAGAACGCACCACTCTAGGCACAGCCAGCACCAACATGGATGGCGAATACGGCTTCACGTGGACTCCGAAAACTGACGGAACATATGAGATAGTGGCCACCTTTGAAGGAACAAAATCTTACTATGGTTCACACGACACAACATTCGTGAGTGTAGAGCCAGTGCCAGAAGAGGGTATTTCAATTGAACTAATCATTATACTGGCTGTTATTGCTGTGGTAGTCATAATCATAGTTGGCTACTGGCTACTACGAAACCTAAGATAAACCAAATTTTTTCTATCCCTTTTTTGTGGAGAGGAACTTTTGAGTGATCGGGGGGTGAAAAGCTTTTTTTGAAATGGTTGTCGTTAATTATTTTTGATCTGGAGAGGTTCAAGGTTGAAGCTGATCTATCTTGTTATTGATGGGATGGGCGATGTTCCCGTAGATGAGTTGGGTGATAAGACTCCTCTTGAGGCTGCTGAGACGCCGTATATGGATTCGCTTGCCAAGACCGGAAAAACAGGGCTCATGTACACTGTGGGCAAGGGTATAGCGCCGGAGAGTGATGTGGCGGTTGTCTCCATTTTGGGTTATGATCCCTTTAAGTATCATGTGAGCAGGGGTGCCCTCGAATCTGTTGGTGCAAGGTTAGAGATGAGGGATGGTGATTTAGCTCTCAGATGCAATTTTGGGACGTTGGCGGCTGATGGCAGCTCTATAGTTGACAGGAGGGCGGGAAGAGATTTGACGCAGGAAGAAGCTGATGAGTTGGCTCAGGCAGTTAACGGGCAGGTACAGTTGGAGTCGTATCCGGTAGGTTTTCAGATAAAAAGCACTGCAACCTATCGGGCAGCCTTGGTTATAAGAAGTGAAGAAAAGCGGCTTTCAGGCAACATAAGCAACACTGATCCAGCCTACAAGAGGATTAATGGTGTGGGGGCGGCAGATTTAGAGGCTGAGATGGTTCTGAAGAGTTGTGAGCCTCTCGATGGAAGTGAGGAAGCAAGGATTTCTGCTGAGTTGGTCAACGAATTCACGCGGAAGGCTACGCCTGTTCTGGATCAGCATGAATTGAACAAGAGACGCGCCAAGGAGGGAAAGCTGAAGGCTAATGTTATAATCAGCAGAGATGCGGGCAGTATGGTGCCAAAGTTGCCTTCTCTCAGCGGACTTTATGGACTAAATTTTGTTTGTTTAGCTGACATGAATGTCGAACGGGGAATATCTAGACTGGCGGGGATGAGTTTGGTTGATCTTCCGCTTCCATCCGAAAGCCTTGAAAAAGACTGTGAACTTAGGGTGAAGAAATTGTTTGAGGTTTTGCCCACTTATGACTGTTTTTATGTTCACATTAAGGGTCCGGATGTGCCGGGTCACGATGGCGACTTTGACTTGAAATCTCGGCTTATTGCTACTGTTGATAAATATTTTGTGGGGAAAATGTTGCAGCAGATAAATCTGGAAGATTATGTGGTGTGCATAACAGCCGATCATGCGACGCCCTGCAAGCTAAAGGCTCACAGTGACGATCCTGTGCCCCTCCTTATTGCAGGAAACAAGCTTCAGGGGGATAGGGTACAGAGATTCTCTGAGAAAGAGTGTAAAATGGGAGAATTAGGGGTTTTATCTAAAGGAACCGAGCTTATGCCCCGGCTGATTAGGTATGTGAAAGGATAGAAGGTGGGTTAGTACCTTCTGTATCCGAGGAATAAACCAGCAACGAAGCTGGCTACGAAAGGAACACTTGACAGCAGAGCCACAATCCCTAAGGGAGCAACAATGCCTACCACGTTCGATATGCTTGTAGCTAGTGCATCAAAATCCAAGGCAAGGTTGCCTGTGTATGCCAAGCCTACTACAACAAAAACGAAAACTGCGATTGTTAGCGCCATGCTCGAAACCTTTTTGACCAAGCTTCCTGCTAAGTAGCCAGAAACTCCGCCTATAACAAACATGAACATTACCGGGACTATCAAATCTTCCATTTTCCTTTTTCACCTCTCAAGTTTTTGATAGATAAATTATGGTTCCACATTTTTTGCAGTGAAAGAAATTGCCTTCCGGACTGGATTGTCCGGAGGTTATTTCCTGTTTGCAGTTGGGGCACTCCATAATCTATGTCTCCGACTTCTTCGTATTGATGCGGTTTATTAATATTGATTATGAATTCTGAGTACATATTTTCATTTCATAAGTGATTTTTATAAAAGCCGCCCTAGGGTGTTTCGGCGTTAGCTATGAGCACGAAAGTTCGGGAGATTCAACGGAAACTTGCGAAGCTTGAGAAAGAGGCGGATGAACTGAAACTTCTCAAATCTGATTATCATTACGCTAAGAAATTCCGCAGAATGCTTGTTAAGCAAGAGGTAGATTAGCAGAGCCTAAATTGGCGGTTTTTGCTGTTTTCTTTTCTGTAAGGGCAATTTCAGCCACTTTATGAAATCGGAACTTGGCGGTTCCGTTTCGAAGAGTTGCCTGCGGCGAAACTCCAGAAAGTTGTTTTTTGTTCCTGAGAATTCAGCTGCTGTGAGGACTTTGTGTCCTACTTGCGTGGCGGCGTCGAATATTGGCTGTGTTCGACTCCTCCAGTTTTCGTCTCTGAGAATGTGGTGTTCGAGTATTGTTGTGGGCACGTTTTCAACTAGGGTCTTCAGGTTTTGCATTCCTGCTTCTATGTGTTCCTCTCCTACTCTGAATCCTGCGAGGTAGGTGGGGGGTCCCCCTATCATGACCAGTTGGGGTTTTTCAGCCAAGATTTGGTTTAATGTTGGCGGATGTATGGGTCCTTGAACATCCGATGCGAAGATGACCTTTTCGTCCGCAGATTCTATGGTTACCATCAGTAGCCATCCCAGTTCCGAGTTTTCGGGTCCGTGAAAGACTGGATCTGAAAACTTCAGCTTTGTTTCTCCGAACTGGAAGGTTTTGCCGTCAGCGG
>SMTZ1_10008412_pt1 | contig 10319 bp, 12 predicted proteins | sample DeeMarSWOR136_30_FD_25667 | JGI IMG/M metagenome (IMG submission 25667) | reverse complement strand
AATAAATGGTGGCTCAGCTACACAAACTAAAATAGCATATTCTCAAAAAATCCCTATATTTTGTCCATCTTTAGATATCAATATTACTCCGAATGAAGGTATAAAAAATGCTATAAAGAATTACAACATTAAACAAATAACAGATGCGAAAGAAATTATCGAATTTTTTAAAAAATAACTATTCAATCTTAAAATCATATTTAGGATACACTTTCTTATAGAAATCTACAGATTCTAAAACTCTATCATATTTCTTGAACTTAATCTTAGTTCCCAACTTCCTTTCAGGGTTTTCAACTTCTTTTCCATCTAAAAACACTTTGACAATAAAATTACCTAAAAGAGGTTTTTCTATATTATCTAAAGAATGTCCATCATTTTGAAAATCAACAGCAAGTTTAATTAGTTCTGCCCATCTATTACCACCATTTAATCCAAGATTAATTCCAGAAGCCTGGGCAGGTGTTAAACCATTCAGACTCATATGAGGTCGAATAAAATTATAATGAACAATAAAACCACTCATGATGGCATTAGCACCTTCAATAGATTTGAATCCCCTCATAACCTTTACTTTATCTCTTATTGTTCCGTTTACTCTTTCGATAACATTATTATTTACTTTATCTATGAACTTAACGAGTCTCACGTGTTTTATACTATTATAAGATTTTTTAGTTCTCCAGACAAAAACTGTTTATCTTGTCTTGAATAAAACATATAAGGCAAAAATAAATTTATTTCTCTAGCTCTCTCTTGCAAAAGATTACAAATAAAATAAATTTTCATTATGCAATCGTTTATAGAAGGTCTAAATCTATTTGCCCTTAAAACAAGCAGAGTTCTTCCTTTTATTTCATCCTCATCTTCAATCACTGGTTTAGTTTCACTATCAGGAAAAATAAAAGAATTGATTTTAACAAATTTTGCATTTAATTTATCTGCTATTTCTTTAGAGAAATTATCCTCTCCAAGAATTACATCTATCATAAAACTAATTTAAATTTAAATATATTAAATTTATATATGAAGATTGCAATTGCTTCTGACCACGCAGGTTTTGAAATGAAAGAAAAGGTTAAAAACTTCTTAAAAGAATTAGGATATGAATTCGAAGATTTTGGCACCCAAAATAAAAAGCCTATTGATTATCCAGAGTTTGCTCTAAAAGTTGCAGACGCTGTATCAAAAAATTTATGTGAAAGAGGAATATTGTTTTGTGGAACGGGAATAGGAATGTCTATAGCAGCAAATAAAGTTCCTGGTGTCAGAGCAGTTTTATGTTATGATGTTAAAACAGCCAAACTAAGTAGGGAACATAATGATGCAAATGTTTTGACACTTGGAGCAAGAATAATAGAAATTGAAAAAGCCGAAGAAATTATTACTGTTTGGCTAGAGACTGATTTTCTAGGAGAAAGACATTCGAAAAGAATTGAAAAAATTGAAGAAATTGAAAAGAAAATTTAGTATTTAAATGTTTTAGATTTTTGATTATTCTTATGGAAAAAGAATCTAAAATTAAGGATTATGTTTACAATACTATGAGAAAATTTTATTTAGAACACTCTAGAGCATTTGATGAATTTCCGAATGAAGGTAAGACAAAAGATATTCTAGAAATACTTGTGGGTGAAGATTTAAGTGATTATAAAATAGATTTAAGAGAACTAAAAGATGATGTTTTAAGACAAAAGAAAAATGAAATAAAAGTTTATAATTTATTTAGGGATTACTGTTTGGGATATTCTAGAGACCATAATAAATTTCCAACAGTAAGAAAAGCTAAAAAGGCCTTGAAAATTCCTATAAACAGAAAATTAAGTGATTATGGTATAAAATTAGATAATTTAATATTAGGTGTTCTTAGACAAAGAATAGAAAATGATATCTATGGTAAAGGTCTTGACCCAAAAAAAGATGAAATTAACAAAAAACTTGGAAAAAACATTAATGTGTGGGTAGAACGGTTAGGTTTTGATAATTTTTCTGATATGAGATCACATTATACTGGAAAAAAAGGAAGGAATATTAGAATGTTTAAGACAATTGAAGAAGCATCTCAAGCATTTGAGAACCAGCTTTTAAAACATCTAAGAGAAGGAGAGGGTTTACTTCCAATAAAAAATATAGGAAAGAATCTAAAAACTGATTATACAACCTATTTTAAAAAACCAGGAGATATAAAGGCAATGAAAATAAAGGTTCTCAAACAGGTGTTTGAAGAAATTCATAAAGAAAAAATAGACTTAACTAAAAATGAAATTGAAGATAAACTCAAAATAGGTTTATATAATTGGCCAGAACTTCTAGGTCATCATTCTTTGCGTGATTATAAAAAACAGAGAAATAAAATTGTTAATTCAATAACAGGCGACACAATTAAAGAAAAAAACGAAAAACTTATAACTTATGTTAGTTTGATACGGCAGAAAATTGATGAAAAAAAGAAAAAAATAACTGAAGGGAATATGTATGACTTTATTAAGAAAAAAATAGGTAACTCTCCTAACACATTTGATGTTTCTAATGCAATAAATTACTTATTATATGTAAAGGAAATTGAAGGTAATAGATTAAATGGTTATTTGAGAAAAGAATAAAATAGTTATAAAACATATATTTCACTTATGCTTCTAATTATTTTAAGTCTAATAGATATAGCAGTTGGGATTTCTCTGATATTCCCGAATTTTCTGGGTTTTTTTCTGGGAATTATAACTTCATTAAAAGGAATATCTTCCACAGTAGGTGGTGTAACAATGAAAGAAATTGTTTTTATTATATTGGGAATCATTGACATTATAGCTGGTTTAATGTTAATATTTAATTTTACTATTCCCTGGTTCTGGGTTTTACCAATGGTAAAGGGGATTTATTCTGTGATTGTTGGTTTAGGAAGTAAGTAAAATAGTATTTAAATGTTTTTCTGTTCATTATTTAATAGTGATAAAATGAAAATTGTAGGAACCACAAAGCTAGACGTATGGTTTCAGCCTATTCCACATGGTGACAAAATACTAAAAGCTGAAGATAAATTAGAAGAAATTTTTAATGCTGTAAAAGAGATTCCAATTATTAGAAGAATAGAAAGAGTCGATATCATTCATCCAAAAGTTCTGCGTGTTCGAACAGAATCTATAAATGATGTGCTAATGGATGTGGTTTATGAAGGTTGGCGTTCTGGGTTTGTTGATTATAAACTTGTTATTGATCGTAAAACACCTGTAATAAGAGGTAAAATTACTGATGGGTATGAAATAAAAAGAAAGAAAAAAATAGTTGAAGAAATGAAATTACCAACACAAATAGACTTAGAAAAAAGACTAAATAAAAAAAGTGATGAAATATTAAAAGGAATAGCAAATTTTGCAACAAGTGAGTTTGGGAAAGAAGGCCTTTATTGTGATTTAAAATGTGGAAGAAGTCTTCCAGTTGCGAAAGCATTAGCTGAGGCTGGTGTTAAATATATTACAGCCTGGGATTCTAAAAGTATAGTTGGGTTGTTAGACAAAAGCGTGCATTGGGATAATTCTGTTATAGAAATCAAAGCACAAGACTTTAAAGAAGGATATTTGGGAGAAAAGGAAATTGATGTTATGATAATTCCTTATACATTTAATCAAAAAGAAGCAGTAGAAATATTAAATGCTCAAAGACCAAAAATGGGAGCAATTGTTTATAGAGCAGAATATCCAGGTGGAATAATATCAAGAAGAACAAAATATAAAGTAACAGGTGTAGATGAGCACTTATTATTGAAACCTAAATAGCTAATAAATTTTTAACTTTTCTTATATAAGGAATTGTAAATTCATATAAACCCATTTGAAATAATAATTTGATTATCAGTCTTTGAGATTCACTTCTTAAAACAAATGTTCTTCTAAAGTTTCTTCTAATTTTTTCTAATTTTTCACCAACTATTTCAATATCATTTGTATTAATTTTACCAAAACCAATTTCAGCAGATCTTTTAATGTAATAAACATCTTCAGGTTCTACACCCATAACTCTAGAAGCAACTGAATCCAAAGCAACACAGTCTTTACTTGCAAGTATTATGCCCATTTTTATTGGGTGCGATACATTCTCGTCCATTTCATTTGCTACAATACCATCTATAACACCAAAATCAGGTAATATAAGTGATATTAAATCTATCAATGATCTGGGGATGAATGAGTGGATTTTGAATTTTTCTTCTTTTGGACAAGCACCCATCATATTTTTTAAACTTCCTGTTATTAAAGCAATTGAATGAATTTTAAGTTTGCCAACACTTATTAGAAAATCTGAGTTTAAAACATGTTTTGATATTTTAATGCTCTTCAAAACAAGTGGTTTTCTAACTTTTACTTTTTTATATTCACTTAAATTAGCATCTATGATATCAATATCATATTGTTTTTTTAAATCAAGATAACCATTTAGTTCGAAAGACGTTGTTGCTGCTGAACAACCTTCAACTATTGAGATTTTTTTATTTGATGGTATTTGATCTAAAATTGCTCTAACTATGTTAACATCTGTTGTTATTCCTTCTGAAGCTTTTTTAGCAACCACAAGATTCGGCTTAATAACTATTTTTGACTTTCCTTTTAACATTTTTTTAAAATCTGTTAATTCCAAAACCTTCTTAGTAGCAGTGTAAGCATTACCTTTAGTTATAGCAACTTTAGGTTTCATTTTATCGTTTTTTCTTAGTTTTCTTTTTCTTCTTAGAAATTTTCTTAGTTTTAGGTTTTCCCCAGTCAGCTTTTGTTTCACATTTAGGATCCAAACACATATTAAATGGTCTTTTACCTTTTCTAGTAACTCTTATAATTGGTGTATTGCATTTATCACATATTTTATTCAAGCTTTGAAAAGAAGCATTATGAGGAAGAGGAAATCCTGTCTGACAAGAAGGATTCCATTTCTTATCTTTCCAACTACATTTACATTTTCCTTTGGGTTGACCACAAATCGAACATTTACATTTACAAGCTTTTTTAGTAAAACCACAAGCCTTGCATCTAGAATAACCAGTACAACCTACAAACTTCTTTTTTGAGAAAGGACTAAAAAATATTTTCAAATCTCCTCCACAGTTTGGACAAGGACCTAAAGTAGCTTTATCCTCTTGTGTCTTAATGATTGCTTCACCTAATTCTTTTCCAATTTTATCTTCATACTGTTTAAATTCTTCACAAATCTTTTCAATTGCTTTTTCTGCTTTTTTAAGAACCTTTTCCTTTTTTGATTTTCCTTCCATTACCTTTTCTAAATCCTTTTCAAATCTTCTTGTTAATTTTTCGTCTACAAAATCAGGAACATATTCTTTCAAAGAATGAGCAACCTTTAATCCTAAATCTGTAACTCTAATGCTCTTATCTACTATATAATCTCTGTTATACAATGTTTGTAGAATGGCTGCTCTTGTAGCTCTTGTTCCTAAACCTCTTTTCTCCATTTCTTTTATAATAGAAGCTTGTGAATATCTCGGAGGTGGAGATGTCTCTTTGCTCAACATTTCCAATTTTTTAACATTTAATTTATCTCCTTTTTTTAGATCTGGAAGTATTATTTCTCCGAACTTAGCATAAGGCCCATAATATTCCATCCAACCTTTTTCTATTGTTCTTCTTCCAGTAGTTGAAAATTTATAACCATTAACTTTAATTAAAACTTTCACACTTTCTCTAATTGCCTCTTTAGCAAAATGCGTGAAGAATCTTCTACATATTAAATCGTAAATTTTTTGTCTTGGTCCTTTTAATTTCCTTTTTGGGGGTTCTACTGTAGGATGAATTGCTTCGTGTGCAGGATCAGTTCTCTTTCCTTCAACAGGTTTTAATTGTGGTAAAGAAAGTAAAATCTTGCATAATTTCTTATATTTTTTGATTTTTGACAAGGCTTCTAGTATCTGTCTGTAGTTGATTTGTGGTGGTAATTTTTCAGAAGAAGTTCTAGGATAACTAATGTATGCACTTGTATAAAGATTTTGAGCAATGTTTAAGGTTTGTTGGGGAGAATAACCAAAGAGTTTGTAAGCTTCTGTTTGTAAAGAGGTTATGTTAAACGGTGTTAAAGGTTTTTGTTTATATGTTCTTTTTTTAACATCTTCTACAATAGCTGGTTTATCTTTACATTCTTTAAAAATTTTCTTAGCTTCATCTTCTTTCCATAATTTTTCTTTTTCATATAAAGCAACTACTTCATTTCCATTAATCAGAAGTATTAATTGTAACTGCCAGTATGGCAAGGGTTTGAATTTATTAATTTGTAATTCTCTTTCTGCTAACAAAGTTAGAGTTGGTCCCTGAACTCTTCCTGCAGACAAAATAGAAAATCTTTTTGCATTTTTCTTAATTGCTAATGTTAATGCTCTTGTTGTATTAACTCCATATAACCAGTCTAGATAATGCCTAGTTTCTCCAGCCTCTATATTTCCCCAATCTAAATGAGGCATTATTTCTTCATATGATTTTATTAGATCAGGTTTTGTTAGTGTTGAGAAAAACATTCTTTTTGCATCATTTTTTTTGCAAATAAATCTTAAAACATTATACCCGATTAATGATCCCTCATTATCATAATCACAAGCTATAATATATTTTGATCCATCTTTCACTACCTCGGTTACAGTTTTAAAATATTTTTCTGAAAATGCAGATTTTTTCATAGCTTTAAATGAAGGCATCCAATCTATTTCTTTAATAAAAACAGGATAATGCCAGCCTTTAGTTTTCTGTTTTAGAGTGAATAAATGTCCAACAGCTGTAATCACAATATGTTTTTTATTGTTTCTTTTGAATTCCCAATATTCAACATCATATTTACTTTTTCTTTTTTTAAGATTTTTTTCAGCCAAAGCCTTTGCTATATGAGTTGCAGCATCTGGTTTTTCTGCAATTATTATTGTAGCCATTATATCACGGAATTTATTATATAATATAGGCTAATATTTAAAAGCTTTTCATATTGAAGAATAATTAATTATGATTTAAGTTTATTTGCCTGTCTTGCCTTAAAAAGTTCATAATGAGTGAGAACATTTTCATAACCCCAAATTCGACCTATTCCTGGTAGTTCATTTTCTGTCATTCTACGTATTTCCCCTAATATTATTTTCATTCCATGAAGTGTTTTTGAATCATCATTTATAAGAGCTTCAGCAATTGAGTCAGCAATATATTTTTCTTCATCTTGATCTTTAGTTCCCAAATAATTGATTGCTGATCTTTCAAATTCAGCTAAAGATATATCTAAAGACATAATAGCATAATAGAACGTAATCAATTTAAAGTTTTCTTAATTTTTATTTAAAAACCAAATATTATTTATATGAGGTTTATATTCATTTTTATCTTAGTTGTAGTTTTTGCATTCATAGTTTTTTCTATATTTAGTTACATAGAAGAAAGTTTTCTAGGTATTATTTTAGCGGGAATAATGGTTGCTTTACCTGTTGTACTTTGGATTATATCAAAAGCTGCTGGAAGTTTTGGTAAACCAAAAGAAGAAACGAAAAGAATAAAACAAGATGTTATCGAGGAAAAACCTGAAAAAATTAAAAAAGAAGCTAAATCTGAGGAAAAACCTAAAGAAGAAGTTACTGAAGAAGAGTTTGTTGTCCCTCCAAAAAAAGGTGAAAATTTAATAAAAGCAAGAGAAGATCTAGAAAAATTAAAAAAAGCTTCAGAAACATTAGACATGGAAAAAAAGGAAGGAATATTATCTGAAGGAACTTATAATGAATTGAAAAAACAAAATAAAGAAGCTATAGAAAAACTGGAAGAAGAAATAGCTAAGTCGTCTGGAGAGATTAGGGAAAAAAAGGTTTACTGTAAAAAGGGCAAACATTATATTGCTGTTAGTAAATGTTTTGAATCTAAGATAAAAGGTTATGTAATCTGCCCCGAACATAACGAAGAGATAAGAGTGGAGTAAGATGTTAACAGTAGAAGAAAATAAAATCTTAAAAAGAATACTATATGATGAAAATGAAAATCCTAATATGCCTACCTTTCCTATAACTCCCACTTTTAGAATAAATATACCTAGTTTCTCTAATATTTGGTTAAAAGACGAAAGTAAAAACGGTATAACAGGTACACAAAAAGATAGAATGTCTTGGGAAATAGTAATGACATATAAAGATATTCTACTCACAAAAAAAGAAAATGATATACACCTTCCTCATATGTCAATGATAAGTGCTGGAACCGCTGCACTCGCCATCCAATATCAAATGATTCGATATGGATTGCCAAACTTAAAGGTGTTGATAGATAATAAAATAGAAAAAAAAGATTTAGAAAAATTGGAAAAAGCAGGGTGTATAATTTACAAAACAGACTTATCAAAGAAATGCTTAACTCCTAAAGAAATATTACAATTAACTGATAATGAAAATGGGTTTGATATAACTTCAAACTGGGCATTTGACCCCACAACAAGATTCTATGATTGGTTAAGTTACGAGATTCTTAATCAAAATCCCAAATATGTTTTTATACCATATGGCTCTGGACAAACTTTTGAAAATATTTTAACCATAAATAAAATAGTGGTAACTTCAGAAAAGCACGATAGGGTATTTAATGGTAATATAGATATTTTAAGAAAATGTAATTTTATAGGAGCAACACCAAAAAATCATAACACAAAAGCTGTAAAACTTTATGCGCCTTATCTCCCATTTAGACAATTTTCAAAACAAAGAATAAAACTTCATATTTGTAGGGGACATTGCGGTAAAGAAACTGGTGTAATATTTTTTGAAGAAAAGTTTTTAGAACAAGCAATAGAATTTGCAAAGAAAAATGGTGTAGAGGCAGAACCTTCTGCTTTAGGTGGTTTGGCTTTGTTTTTTCAAATTAAAGATAAAATACCTAAAGATAAAAAAATACTAATATTAAGCACGGGAAAAACAAGAATGCCAAACTTTAAACTTCATGAGAAATTTTAAATTTTTTCTAATTTCTTAATTCCGTTCATGTAAGGAATTAAAACTTTTGGTATTAACACTGTTCCATCTTTTTGTTGATGTTGCTCAACAATGGCAATAATTGTTCTTGAGGTTGCCAAAGCTGTATTATTAAGAGTATGAATAAATCCAATAGGAGTTTGACCTTCTTTTTCTCTGTATTTCATATTCAACCTTCTTGCCTGATAATCTGTAACATTTGAATTAGAACCTGATTCTCTAAACTTTTCATCAGCCATCCAAATCTCTATATCATATGCCTTTGCAGCTTTTGCTGATATGTCACCACTACAAATATTAACAACCCTATAATGTAAGCCTAATTTTTGATAAAGCTCTTCTGAATTTTTTTGCAATTCTTCTAATAATTTCCAGCTGTCTTCTGGCAAACAAAAAATAAATTGTTCAACCTTATTAAAATGATGGACTCTAAACAAACCTTTTGCATATTTACCATGTGTTCCTACCTCTTTTCTAAAACAAGCACTAACACCACAAATTTTTAAAGGCAATTCGTTTTTATTAAAAGTTTTATCAGTAAACATACTACCTAAAGGATATTCAGCTGTTGGTATCAAGAAAAGGTCTTCACCTTCAATCTTATAACTGGCTTCTGCAAAGTCAAATGGGTCTCCAATCATTCCTTCATATGATCTTTTATTTATCAATAGAGGAGGTTCAATTATTTGAAAACCCTTCTTCATTAAAAAATCCATAGCAAATCTCTGTATAGCTAAATCAAGCAAGACTGCATAACCTTTCAAATAATAAAAAGCATTACCTGAAACTTTTGCTGCACTTTCTATATCAATCATTCCAAGATTTTGCAAAATCTCCAAATGACTCTTTGGTTTAAAATCAAACTTTGGAGGTTTTCCCCATCTTCTTATCTCAATATTATCATTTTCGTTTTTTCCTATTGGAACAGACTTATGAAGAAGGTTTGGTATTCTTATTAAAGCGTGATCGATTTTTTCTTTAAGTTTTTTTGTTTCTTTTTCTATTTTCTCTATTTCTTTTGGTATGTATTCTACTTCTTTCAATTTTTTAGAAACGTCTTTACATTGTTTTTTCAATTCAGATATATCTTTGGATATAATATTTCTTTTATGTTTTAGGTTTTCAACTTCTTTTAATAATTCTCTATATTTCTTATCATCTTTAATTAAATCATTCAACAGTTTTAATTTTTTTTTGTCTCCTCTTTTCTTTAAATTTTCTTCAACAATTTTTGGATTTTCTCTGATTAGTTTTATATCAAGCATAAAATCATCTTGTTATTTCAGCTCTCTTAACAATTTCATATAATTCTTTAGCTCTTTTATTTTTTTCGAAATGTTCTCTT
>SMTZ1_10027571_pt1 | contig 10320 bp, 9 predicted proteins | sample DeeMarSWOR136_30_FD_25667 | JGI IMG/M metagenome (IMG submission 25667) | reverse complement strand
AATAATAGAATTGCTGTATAAAGAAAAGCTAATGTGTAGGAAAATGTATCATAAATAAATCCAAAAAGTAAAGCTTCTCCTAATGAGATAAGTCCCACAGAAAGGTAATAGTATCCATAGGCTCGACCTCTCTTATTTTTGCCTGCTAAATCAGCAATATAGGCTCTTGAAATAGGATCTACAGATGCTAAATAGAAGCCATAGATGGCATAAATAAAAATGATAATTATAAGAGAAAATAATGAAGTTTTTATTGGAAATGCTAATACTATGCAACAAATCGACAGCATTGATAATCCACTTACAATCACTGGCTTACGTCCAATTTTATCTGATAACGACCCTGTTACAGGAGAAAATAACATATAAATTATGTTTGTTAGCAAATAAAAAATAGGTATTAAAAAAATTAATCCTGAAGATATATAAGCTATAGACCGTGCCTGAAGAAAAAATATATCCAAACTAGCAAATTCAATTACTCCAAGAATTATAATTAACTTTATGAAATTTTTGTCTACTTTATCTATTTTTTGTACTCCATAATATTTCAGTTTAGTTTCATCTAATTTTGTTGGATCGACATCTTTAATAAATAAAATTAATATTATGGCGCAAAAACCTGGGAATATAGAGAAAAATATTATTGCAGAATAACTCCACGCCCAAAATAAAAAAAGAGATGCTAAAAGTGCTCCCATAACAGCTCCAAACGTGTCCATAGCACGATGCATTCCAAAAGCTTTTCCTTTTTCATGTGCATAAAAAGAGATAAGAGTATCTCTAGAAGATGTTCTAAGTCCCTTACCAACTCGATCAGTCGCTTTTAATCCTAAGACAAATTCCCAAGAAGGGCTAAAACCTATGAACGGTTTTGACAAATTAGAGACAGTATATCCTGCTACTACAAAAGGTTTTCTTTTATTGATTTTATCACTCATCCATCCTGATACTCCTTTCAATATGTTAGCAATAGCAGTTGTAATTCCTGCTATTAAACCTAAAATAAGAGTGGGATTTTCTTCTACTAGGTCTATGATAAAGAGGGGTAAAATACTTTGAATCATCTCACTAGAAACATCAGTAAAAAAAGATACAAGCCCCATAATAAAAACAGGAACAGATACCCCTAAAATTAGTTTTGTCTTACGATGAAAGCTATTCCCTTCAGTCATGTTTAAAAAATCTTTTAATTGAATAAATATAATAAAAATAATTGAATAAAATAAATTGTGTTTCCAATGGGAGAAGAAAAAACTTTAAGTACTCTTGATGAAACTATCCAAGCTGCTGAAGCGAGTTTTAAGGAGTTTATTGATGTGTTAGAAAGTTCAAGGACAGCATTATTAAAACTCGAGAGCGACAAATTAGAACTTAGTAAAGCGAAAGAACAACTTGAAAATGAAAAAATACTATTACAAAAAGAAAAAAATTCTTTGGAAAGTGAAAAGCAACGATTAGAAATAGATAAGAATAAATTAGAAGAAGAAACAAAAAAGCTAGAACTTGAAAAACAAGAAAGGGATCAAAAAATTGGTAGTCTCACAGAAGAACAAATGAAATTACTAGATGAATATCAGAAAGTTAAAGTCGAATTATCTAAATTTATGAAAGTTGCTGAGGAAGCTGAAGAAGCAGAGTATAATTTTGAGCGAGTTCGTGCTTTACTTTCTATTTACACTGTATTAGTTTCGGAGATATGGGCAGGACAGGCTCATTATCGAATTTTATTAACACTACACGGAGATAAAGAAGTAATGACCAGAGATGAGTTAAAAACGACACTAGGTATAGGAGGAGCTTTTGTATTACATTCAGTGCAGGAGCTGGCTAAAGTAGGATTAGTAGAATATGATATGGATACTCAAACAGTGAAATTAAAAGAACGTTTATTCCCAAAACAAGCATTAGAAGAAAAAAAGTAGAATACATTTATTTTGTAATAACCATTTCGTGAAGCGTGATTCCTTTTTCTACTTGCGTTTTTCCCTCAATTTGTAATTTTAGTTGAAATTTAGAATTTAAACGAAAATAACCTGGTTTTAATCTTAAGAGATTTTTCGCTAAAAAACGTGTTATGGGTCCTAATTCATAAAGTAAATTATCAGCATCTATTATCTCTTGAACTTCGAGGATAATTTCATTACTATTGCCAAAATTAAAGTTTAAAGTCTTTGGATATTTATTTCCAGCCTTGTCGTTAAATTCAAAGTTATTTTGTACCAACTCATAATCCCCTATACTAAGGATTACGTTTTCGTTTTTTGCTATCATAAGAACTTGTATTGGATAATTATCCATTCTTTTATTGCATTTAATATAAGCAAAAACCACAGTAAAATTCTCAGAATAGATTCTACCCCAATACCAATAGTCAATTATCATCGCAAAATTAAAATTTAACCAGTTATGGTCATGATATCCAATACCTTTTACCTGAATAGTCTCGTTGTTAACCTTAATAGTTCCCTCAACGTCTGCTCGAGGTAGAGCGACAACCCATCCAAATTGATTTGATTTTCCAAATTCAATATATCCGTGTCCCGGTTTCCAACCATGAGTTTTGGCAATATATTTTAAATGAAGCCCATATTCACCTTCATCCAGAAATATTTCATAGGTGGGTAATTCTTGGTTAGAAAAATCAACATTAATGAAATTTTTGCCAATCTGCAAATCAGGTATATCCCGAGAAGCTTTAAGATCAGAATGAGAATAATCAATAACTTTCTGTATTTTCTCCCCATCAGGTTTATAGATTGTAATTTCCACTCCTGTTTTTCCTGTCCGTTCGTGTTTTGCACGAAAAAAACTTACAACGGTATATCCATTATCAAGACGAGCATCAAAATACCACCATTCTCTGGTTCCTTTCTTTTCCATATCAATATGTAATGCATCATCTTTTGGTGTGATTGGTTTAATTTGACCATCCTTCCTACCTGGTCCTAACCAAGCTTCTTTAATTTTTGTACTCATTAAAAATCTACTCGTTTAAATTCGTTAAAAATTTTATTATTTTTAATAATATAAACAATTTTCTTATTCCTTTCATTCTTATTTTGCGAGTTAACCACATTTTTGCCACTCTAAATAAAGAAATTCGATTCATAACAATAGCAAGGAAAGTTTGTGTATTCATCTCTATAAAAGCGTCCCATCCCACCTTGCGCTTTTCTAAATTTTCTTTTGGTTTATTTGGAATGCTTTCAACCCTAATTAATCCTTTATCAACTATAAGAATTGCAGCATGATTTAAGTTCAAGGCATTTAAAAGAATTTTTACATTAGTATTTCCAAATTTTTCTTGAAATTTTTCATTAGTATTTAGAGGTGTTAAAATACTATTAATAAGGATTGCAAAACCCTTTACTTTTTTATTTTCTTCTTTTGATTCTATCATACAAATTCTCCTAATTTCTTTGTTTTTGTTTCTTCACCTTTTTTTCCTTTATTGATCTTTGAGAAAACTTAAGATCTCGTTCTTGAATTGTTGGTCAATGATAACTGAGATATGATTTTTATTAGGTATTCTGACTAATTGAGCACCAGGTATAGCATTTGTAAGTTTTTGGTCACTTCTGACATATGGATTATCATCTTCACCGTTTATTATGAGGACTGGGATAACTACATCTGCTAATCCAGCACCTCCGAGCTGAATAGGATATCCTTCAGGCCATATTTGGAGGGCAGACAATGCAAGAGCCTCACGGTCATTATTTGGATTTAAATCGATAAAAGTTCGAATAACACGACCCATTTGATTAGTAATTTGAGATGGATCCTTTACTCTTAATGCATCAGCTATAAAACGTGCATCCTTGCTTTCTTCAGTTTCTTCTCCAATACCACCCATAATCACTGATGTAAATCTCTCCTGATTATGTCCCAACAAGTGAATCACCATAAAAGCACCCATAGAATAGCCAAAAATATCAGCTTTGGAAATAGCTAGATGGTTCATAACACTTAAAACATCTTGGGCCATTACACTGTAACTATAAGCCTTTTGATCGTGTGGTTTATCACTTTGACCATGACCTCTACAATCTAGAGCAATAACACGTCTTTCTGACTGAAGTTCCTTCACCCAACCTGTATCCACCCAGTTCTGCTTCAAATCTGAGCCCCATCCATGTACTAATAAAATCGGTTTCCCTTGACCAAAAATTTCATAATATATCCGCAGACCTTCTGATATTGCATATGGCATTGTTATTTACACTTCATTATTAATTTAATTCTATGAACTTGAAATATAAAACCCACTATCAGATATATTATTAGGATCGAATGTTTCTTTAATTTTTCTTAACCAAATATGATAATTTGACATATGGGGGCCAAAGAGTTCATGCATTCGATTACCTTCAACAAAAAAGGGAGCACCAAGATGTTTTAATAAGTCTAGTTGATTACTTTTTTCCATGTATTCAGCCATTCCTTCAACACTCTTCTTATTTGTTTGATCAAACATGGTTGGGGATTCCATATGAAAGTAATGCCCTGATTCGTATGAAGTCATCCATGTACCCTCACCAAAATCATTTGCAATTGCCCCTTTTTTAATATACTCCTGCTTTAAAGAAATGTTTGATTTCGTGCTTCGAAGACATACATTTGCAGTATCTGCGACTCCTTTCGAAGACTGAAAACCCCCCGTTGCAATAAAACCATGTAACCCTAAATTCGAACGAAGAGCTTCAGCATAGAATATTGGATTGGGGGTATAGAGCTTCCCGATAATGTTTTTTAAACCTAATTCTTCTAATAAGAAATCCATTACTTTCTGTTTATAATCAAATTCTCGTTTTGTACGAGCAGCTATTATTACTACTAGCGGGGCTTTCATCCTTCCTATTGCTAATTTATTCATCAAACTTTCAATTGAAATATTGCCATTACGGCAAAACTAGACAAGAAGCTACACATAAATGAAATTTCTTCCTCTTCAACTCTTAACATTGTAGTTTCAAGTTTCTTAAAAGTCCCACAATCCATAACATATAATTTCATGAAATCTGGGATATCAAAGTCATAATTTGGAGAAGTTCCCTTAACATTATAATCTGTTTTGCAGGGATAAGGAAACAATTTTACTGCTACCTTAGTAAAGACTCCGAGTCCTGATTTTGTACCCGCCCAACCTCTCATTACACCTCTTAATGATGGACCTGGACCATCCCCAATGTACCAATCAGGATTATTCTTTACACCATAAGATCCGAGTTTTATAATATCTCCATCGGGTAATACCCATTCTACACCTAACACATTTCTAGCACTATGCCCTGTAGACGGAGAAGTAAACCCCGGACCATTCATAGATGTAGCGCTAGCGAGTGGAGATACCTGAGGACCTGCACCGGGCATGTGAATCGTTAAAGCGTGCTTCATAGTCTCAACTTGAAGCTGAGCGCCACTAACATATGGCTCAATAACCGCATAGAGATTTTGTTCATCAATTTTTATAATTTTATTCATCCTACGCATATCAAAAATAATGCAGTTTTCACTAGATGGCTGATTCCAGGGGCCAAGGCCGGTAGATTGAACTTTAAAGGATATATTATGCTTGTTGCATAACTTTACAAGTTTTTGAACTTCTTCTGTAGATGATGGTAAAACAACTGCTTTAGGTGTCGGCGAGAATGGTATTGGTTCTTTGCCATCCATATAGTTAAAAATTTCCATACACCAGTTATAAGCATAAACATTGGTTATAACATCTCCATCATCAATATGTTCCTCTCCGACAACTGCTTCAAATTCTTTTAGAATTTCTTTCTTTAAAACCACTTAAGTAACCTCCGTTGATGATTTTTTAACAGATTTCTGTGGTGAATCAAGGGCCATTAATAATAACTCACTTATATCATAAAATCTTAAACTTGAACCTTTCTCATTAATTCCATCTTTTAAATTAGTGGAACAAAATGGACATGCTGAAGAAATGATATCTGATCCAGTATCTTCGGCTTCCTCGATTCGAATTTTTGCAGTTTTAGTGGCAAATTCTGGAAATGCTGATTTTACACCTCCTCCTGCACCGCAACAATATGAAAATTCTTTAATTCGTTCCATCTCTACAAGCTTTAGCCCAGGAATTTTTTTTAGAGCTTCTCTTGGTGCTTCATAAATTCCGTTTGATCCATTTCTTTTAGGTTTTTCAGGCATGTTGATAGAAATTAAAGGCATCAAATCTAAAACATCTCCATCCCATTCGTCATATTGTTCTGAATTACGCCCTAAATGACAAGGATCATGATAAGTCACAGTGTAGGGAACTTGATTATTCAATTGCAATCTAGAATTTTCAATTAATTCATTAAATAATTCAGTTGTATGTAATATCTTGAACTTAAAATCCCTTTCTAAAGGATATTCTACTTTAAAGGTATTATAACACCCCGCACAACTAAAAACAACAGTTTCAATTCCTTCTTGTTCAATAATATCAATATTTTTATTCAATTGGGTTAGAAATGATTCTTTATCTCCAGTTCTAAGAACAGGACTTCCGCAACAAAATTCTTTACCATCAAAAATTCTAAAGGGATAATTAGCAGCATTCAATAGGCGAGTAGTTGCTATTGCTATTTCTTTCCTCCTGTAAGAGGAAGTGCATCCAACAAAATATAATGTTTTAGCACTAGGATCTAACTTAATATCCTTTGGAAGCCAATCTAATCTTTTTCCATGAGGTTCATTGTAAGGATTATGTTCATTCTTTACAGCTTCAATATATTGTTGTTGTTTTGGCATTGGTCCAAATCCTGAAGAAACTAGCTTTTCTCTGAGTTTGATTATAATTTCAAGTGGTTCTAAAGTGTTTAGAAACTTACAGGATACAGCACAGCCCCCACACTCGGTACATTTATATATGATATCCCGTATTTCTTCTGAGGGTTTAATTCTTCCCATTTCCAAAGCAAGGGCCAAAATAATACGTCCACCTCCACTATATACATGATAATTAAATAAATCTATGGAAGGACAAATTGTAGCGTATTTTTGACTTTTAATTTGCAATTGTGGAATCCATTTACATATAGAGCAACGTAGACAGCGTTTTATCATTTGCTGATATTCTTGTTCTTTCACTGAGGTAGAAACTCCCCTAATATTTCTATGATATTGACAATTTTATATTGTAAATTACTCAATTTTAATGAAATAATGTAATTATTAATTGAATAAAATAGTATTTATTAATTATTTCAAAAATGACTATTAAATAATCACAACTTTAGAATTTTATTAAGATTATTTTCACGAAATCTATTCAATTTCTAGTAATTGTTCCCAATAATCCCTTATATTCCACTCCTTATTTGCTTGTATCTTTGAAGCGATTTTACTAAGAACATCTCTAATCATTTTTGATTGTAAATAATGAGAATTGGGTGTAATTGCACAAAGCATAAATGTGTCTGCTCCAGTTTGGGAACTAGTGTTGCTTTTATCCACTAATGCATAGGCATCTACTAAATCTCTTACAACTCTGAGTGTAAATTGGCTTGATTCTGATATTTCTTCGAATTTATACATTTTTATTAAGGTAGAATATAATTGAGAAGTGAGCTCTCGGAGATTGAGTAAAGGAATTTCATTTTTGGGATAATAATCCTTTATTTTAGGTTCGCCTTCATTATTCCAAGTTAAGTAGAATATATAAAAGAAATCTGCTCTCCTATGTTTCTTTAAAGATGGTTCTTCATATTTCAATATTTCTTTTAATTCTTCCTCTAAAATCTTGGAATCTTCACTAATTTTATTATGCTTTTTAATTGTCTTTTTTATTCTTTTTAACAATTCTTTAGATTTAAAGGGTTTTGTGATATAATCCTCTGCTCCTAGCATCTTCCCGAATCTTATATCATCTGGTTCAGTTTTGCCTGATAAAAAGAAGAATGGAATCCTTGACCATTTAGAGTTTTCTGCTACCTTCATGTAGAAGTCATAACCATCCATTTCTGGCATTAAAATATCGCTAATTATGATATCAGGTAAATTATCAAGTTTTGATAACGTTTCTAACCCTTCATTTCCATTGAAAGCAGAAATTAATTTAATATCATGCAATTCCATGAAAATTTTTAAATTTTGGACAAGTGCCTCATCATCTTCAACTAAAAAGACAGTAGGTCCCATAATCAATAACTCTATTACTTAAAAGCGCAATGTTAAGATTCCTCTATAATAAAAGAATAAATATTTAACATTTGTGAAAATGAAAATCTTTTATATCTTAATTAGTCAAGATTTATCTAAATCCTTAATTCTTAATTTAATCATCAAAACATAATACTCCAGGATTTAGTATATTATTAGGGTCAAAAATCTTTTTTAACTTTTTTAAAGCTATTTCTGTTGAGTTAATATGTCTTTTAAATACTTCTTTTGCCCAGATTCCATAAGGTCTATTAAAAAAAGCGCCTTCATCCATGAGTTTAATGCTTAAGTCAATATGCTTTTTATATACATCTTTTTGAACCTCCTCATCTTCATGATTATAGTAAATATCAAATTCACAATGATATGAGGTTCCTTGATTGATCGCTTGGATGTAAACACCAAGATCTTCAGCTATTTCATTTTCTACCAAATTAATATATCTTGAAATCTTCTCAATATTAGTAATAAAGAAAATATCTTGAAAGTTTCCTTTTAATCTTTTTCTCCATGGATAAGAAGTTGAGTTATTTAAAGCATATATAATCTCACTATCGCTTAATATATTTTCCTTTCCCAAATGTTCAAGTTTAAGATCACTAATGATGTCTCCTAAATCTCCCTCTTGATATGCTATTCTTTCACCAGCTAATTTTCCCCGACCCGCTAGAATAAGTATTAAATTCCACCTAGCTAAAGAATTACATAATTCCTTTATATCCTCTGGTAATTTTTTAACCAAACAAGCTAAATTAATATTATTCAAAATTAACAATTCATTACCTAATCGAAACTTTAATAATTCATGTTGAAGCTCCAATATATCTTGAATATTTTCTGTTTGAAAATGTATAACTTTTTGCTCAGTAGGCATTAATTCTAGTTTAAGAGTAGCCCAGGTTACAATTCCTAAACTTCCTTGAGCTCCTTGTAGTAATCTAAAGGGACTAAATTGAGTTGGACCCATTGGATTTACTTGTGCTTGACCGGATTTCCTTTGTTTCTTAATTGTTCCAGGACCTGCTGCAGTGCCAGTTCTAAAAAGATCTCCAGTCCCAAAAACAACTTCGGTGCATAATAATGGATCAGAACTATCCCATTGATAACGAGGAATTGTCGTTGGTACTCTTTCAAGTGCGCTAGTAATTACAGATTTGCCGTCTCTAGGATAAAGAGGTTGTAAAAGTCTTAAACCCTTTTTTTTTAGGATTGGAATTATTTGCTCAAATACAACTCCAGGCTCGACCATAACAACTCTATTTTTCCTATCAATGTTAAGGATTTTGTTCATTCTAGAAAGGTCAAGAATGACAGAATTGTCTTTGTGGGGAATTGTATCTCCATGATAATGTAGAGGTGAACTTGAACTTATTGGAATAATTGAAAATCCAATTCTATTTGCTAATTTTAGGATCTCCTCAATTTGTTTTGTTTTTCTTAACCAGACCACATATCTTGGTACTTTTCCCTTAAATAAACTTAAATCCGTAGAATAGCTTTGCAATAATTCAGGATTATTTGATATAAATTTCAAACCACAGATTTTAACTAGTTCTTGGTATAATCGTTCTTCACTCATGATTTAATTATTCTAATTGAAGCCTTTTGCTTCATAAAATATTTCCATCTATTAAGATATTTTCATAAAAAACTAAATTTTATATAATTGAACGGTATTATTTAACAATTATATTTTTTAAAAATGGAATATAAAAAATGAGATTCAAATGAATACATATGATTTAATAATAGTCGGTGCGGGACCTGGAGGTTCTGTTACCGCAAAAACAGCAGCAGAAAATGGCTTAAAAACGGTTTTTTTTGAACGTGGTCGCAAACCAGGCGAAAAGAATTCTTCTGGGTGTGGATTAGGGCCAAGAATGTTCAGGGATTTTCCTGATTTAATGAAAGAATTAACTCCAGACAAATGTCCATCAATGAGAGAAGGAAGAGCATCACGTAACTATTTTATTAATAAGGATGATGTTGTAGCTGGTTATATCATGGCACGTCCTACTGAATCTGTATCATACGAACCGGCAAAAAGCTGGATAACGATGAATGTGTATCGCAGTGAATTTGATCCTTGGATTGCTAAATTTGCTACTGAGGCAGGAGCTGAACTAAAAACTTCAACTTTAA
>SMTZ1_10025927_pt1 | contig 10320 bp, 8 predicted proteins | sample DeeMarSWOR136_30_FD_25667 | JGI IMG/M metagenome (IMG submission 25667) | reverse complement strand
CTTTATTTCCGCCTCCTTGCCCACCAGATGCCCCGGCGTATCATGCAGGAAGAGGATCGGAATATTGTACGAATCACAGAGACAGAGAAAGCTCATGAGCTTATTCAGCCCGTTGGTATCCATTGCCCCCATCTTTACTATTGGGTTATTCGCAATAAAGCCAACTACCTCACCATTGACCCTAGCCAGGCACGTGATGAGCATCTTCCCGAACTCGGGCTTTAATTCAAAGCACTCCCCACCATCGACTACGCACTCGATTATTTTGCGCATATCGTAGGCGCGCCTTCGATTCTCTGGAAGGAACTTAAGAATATCGGCCATCCTTACATCTGAACCCTCCGGCACCGGCCTTACAGGCGGGAGTTCACCGCTATTGCTGGGCATGTAGTTAAGGTACTTCCTGATAATCCGAAAACAATCCTCCTCATCCTCCGCCACCTGATCCGCCATACCGGTAATCCGTGAGTGAACTTCCCAGCCGCCCATCTCCTCACCCGTATAGGTCTGGCCTATGGCCCTACCGAGGGCTCGAGGTCCCGAAACTGAAATGGCACTCCCTTTCACCTGCACCACAAAATCCGCCATGCAAGCCTGGAAATCCGCCACGCCATAGCACTCCCCCATGGCTGCAAAGATAAAGGGCTGCTTCCGGAAATGGGTATATTCCGGCATCAAGGTATCTACGCCACCACCAGTAAGGGAGCAGACCTCCTTGGACCCCTGGCAATCGGGCATCCTGGCACCTCCAGCTTCGCCCAGCCAGATTAGCGGAACCTGGATTTTGTCCTTCACCTGGGCCTTGAACTGAAGCAATTTCTTTAAATTTACCTCCGCATTCGTGGAGGCAAGAACCGTAAAATCGTTGGCTACAATTGCCACCCTTCTTCCTTCGATAAGCCCATACCCACATAGTAAACCATCAGCGGGCGTTTTTTCTTCCATGCCAGGCATAGGCGAGTGTGCAAACTTCCCCATCTCCACAAATGAATCGGGATCAAGCAACCTGTCAATACGCTCCCTGGCCGTCAGCCATCCCTTCTCGTGTTGCTTTTCGACTTTTTCAGGCCCACCCATCTGCAGCGCCTTGTGACGCTTCTCTTCCAGAACCTTGAGCAATTCTTCGAATACCATACTTACACCTGGCAAAAATCAATTATGGTTACCCAAACCCCTTTTACTTGCAGAGCTAGTCGGATCTGCCCAGCCACCCCGGATGGTGAAATCCGCACCTTCAACACACACTACCCTCCCGCTTATTCTTCCATAACCTGTAACACGAGGCGTATGAGTAAACGATTTCAGTTTACCTTTTTCGTCATATTCAGCCTTACCTGCGAGCGTTCCAATTTCTTTAAATCTATCCCGGTCAAGGAGCACTTCAATCCGTTCTCTGACGGTGAGCCTTCCTTTAGAGTGCTGCCTGGCAAAAGCCTCGGCTCCACCCATTTTCTTCGCCAGTTTCCCTCTTCGTTTCAGTTCATCAATTTCCTTTTGCCAAACCACCTTCACCTCAAAGTAGTATTTCTACTTCTGATACCACCTTCCTCCTAATATTCGATCATTCGTAATTCCTCTCGAAGATTGGCGTCTTCCTTGGTGATCTTTCTAAACTACCAGGACCAACCCATTCTATGACCGGGCGAATCTTCAGCCAGTTGTGTAGGGCACGACTTATTTCTTCCGCTAAGCCGTCGAGTTCTGGATTTCGAACCTGTGGGCCATGTTCGATTTTCAGCCTTATCGGTGGAACTACCCGGGGGGGTGGCTGATCGAGAACGATACGCATCTCCCCGGTTACCCTGGGTACAAAAGACGCCATCACCTCTTTGATAGCTGAAGGGTATACATTAACCCCTTTTACAATTAACATGTCATCAGCCCTTCCTATAAACTTAATCCTTGGCCCCTTAAAGCCGCACCCAGGGCACTCTTTAGTAAATATCTGAACTATGTCTCCATATGCGTACTTAACAAGCGGGCACGCCTTTCGCTGGAGAGATGTAATCACCATTTCGCCCACAGCACCATCCGTCACTTCAACCGGTTCTCTTGTACCTGGATCAATGAAATCCTGAAAACTGGTACACAGATGAGGAGCAATTCCATGGAGCCCATAGTATTCCTCGCTGTCACAGGAAACTGAAACAGCATGTCCAGCAGGCGCTGTAAAATCAAAAGCGCAGCATCCGTATCGCTCCTCTATCTTCTTTTTTACCCCTGGAATGGTAGCCCATGGTTCTCCAGTTAACTTCAGCCCTTTTAAGCCAAGGTCCTTCACATCTTTCTGAATGATCGACGGGGCCTTATCCGCCAAGTACTGGGCTAAGGATGGGGTGCAAACTAACCAAGAAGCTCTCGTGGATTCGGCAAATTTGAGGATGAGCTGGCTTCCTGCCCTAACGTCTATATCAATAGGCAATGCCCCGATGTGACGGAGGCCCCATAGCCCCATGGTAGTGGCATAGATCCCCAGGGCGAAGCAGAATAAGACGCGATCCCCTCGTTTGACCCCACATAGCGAGAAGTGATGCCCAAAGACAGGCGTAAGGAGCTCAAGATCTGCCTTCGTAAATGTGTATGTGAAGGTGGGGATGCCCGTGGTTCCAGAGGTAGTTCCGGTGAGAAAAACATCCTCCTCCGGTGCGCACAGGTGCATCCCGAAAGGATGACCGAGCTTTTCTAACGCCTCCTGATAGCTCTTTCGTTCGTCATCTTTGGTCATCAGGATGGGCAAACGATGCAGGGCATCCAAGGTCATTATGTCCTCTGGTCGTGCCCCCACTTCATCAAATTTCTTTTTGTAAAAGGGCGAATTCTCATAGCAGTATTTCATCTGACCAGGTAGAAGCCGTTCTTGCATGGCACGGATCTCTTCCATTGACATGGAGTTGAGCTCTGGCAGAGAATACGTGACCTTACCTTCCATGATCCATCCTCCTTGGGAACATGCTTACATTACAAAGCAAAGACTCCAATAGCCCCTTAGCCTCATACGCATCTTTGAGATGGTTCTCATTGAAATACCAGGTTAGGAAGCCAGAGAGCTATTTGGGGAAATACCAGGAGTATTGCCAGGCAAATTAGCTGAAGAAAGACGAAGGGTACGATTGACCGATAAATATCTCCCATAGTTATGCCTTGGGGAACAATTGATTTCATATAGAAGAGATTGAAGCCAAATGGTGGGGTCAGGTAGCCCATCTCCATATTAATGATGAAAATCACACCGAACCATACCGGGTCGAAGCCTAGCGCCCTGATTACCGGAACAAAGATCGGGGTGGTGATCATTATGATACCCCCGGGGTCCATTAGCATGCCCAGGATGAGAAGTGTGAACTGCATTCCTATCACGATGATATATGGTGACACCGGCAATGCAGTTACTACCTGCTTTATGAAATCCAGGGCTCCAACAGCGGTGTAAAGGGAAGCAAAGCACGTGCCTCCTATTATAATCCACCCCACCATGCCGGAAAGCTGCAGCCCTCCATAACAGGCTTCCTTGACAAGTTCCCACGTGAGCTTGCGGTGCACAGCAGCGCAGATGAGGCTGCCTAGACTACCAATAGCGGCGGCCTCGGTAGGGGTGCAGATGCCGAAAATAATCGTGCCCAAGACCGCTATAATAAGGAGCATGGGGAGAATCATTGCGCGCAGGGAAAAAAACCTCTCCTTCCAGGTTGGCCGCTCTTCGGGAGGGATTGGGGGGCCTAGGTGTGGCTGGAAGTAGGACCTTACCGCGATATAGATGATGAACAGAGAGGCAAGAAGCAAACCGGGAATAAGCCCTCCGGCGAACAGTTTCCCTATTGATTCAGAGGCAAAAACCCCATACACGATGAACAATATGCTCGGGGGGATGAGGATCCCCAGAGACCCGCCTGCAGAAATGCAACCGATCGCTATAGCTTTATCGTAATTGCGTCTGAGCATAGCCGGGAGTGCTATGACACCCATTGCTACCGTAGCCGCAGCGGTTATCCCCACACATGCCGCAAATATAGTGCACACCCCTACCGTGGCAATCGCTAGCCCGCCTCGCATGCCGCCAATCCATTTGTACAACATATCATAGGCATCGTCGGCGATTCCTGAGCGTTGCAAAACCATTCCCATGAAGATAAACAAAGGTATGGATATAAGGATAAAGTTACCCATCACCCCATATGCGATACTGGAAATCATGGAAAGGGCTGAGGGTTTCCATAGAAAAAGCACAAATGCTGAAGCGAGACCTCCCATACAAAACGCCAAAGGCAGGCCTGTTACAAGCAATAATATGAGACAGGCAAACAGGAGCACTGTGATTATGGTAACGCTCATGTCTCACCCCCATTGGCCAAGGTTATTGCATCCCGGATGAATTTAGCAACCCCTTGCAGCAGCAGCAGAAAAGCCCCTATGGGCAAAACCAGCCTTATCGGATAAAGCGGTGGACCCCACGTGGTTCTGGCTTGTTCTCTAATGCTTATAGAGTGCCAAGCGGTATCCCCTCCCTTCCACACTAAGGCCACGCAAAAGAGGGCGAAAAACCAAAACGTAATAATGTCTATAAGGGCCTTTTTCCTTGGAGAGAGAAACCCGTATATTAAGTCCATGTTCACATGTCTTCCAGCAGAAAGAAGGTAAGCACCCCCGAGTACGATATAGGCGCCGAAGACCATTGCCGAAAGCTCATGGGCCCAAATGGTGGGGCAGCCAATCACAAAGCTCAGCGCGAGCACCAGAAAAGCGCTCGCCTTCCCTATCCACTCGCTGAGAAGGTCAATGAAATGAAGAACACGGCTCACGGTTAACTCCTATTTCTATTGTGCGAATAAATTTTAGGTTAGGGGGCATCGATCAGCCCCCGAACCTACTTGAGACCTTACCATGGCAGTTTTGTTTCGAAGCAAACCTCTTTCTCGTCCAGAAAGACCTTAATCTTATCTATTACCTCAGCGTTAAGAGGGTCTTTCTTGGCTATCTTCTCCCAGCTCCTGCGTGCCACTTCCTTACCTAATACCTGCTCTTCGTTAGATAGCTCGTTTATCGAAACTCCAAAGTCCTTAACCATACTCTCAAGCGCCCTCCAGTACATAGCCCGAGTCTGCTGTTGCGTTATCCTGCCAGCAAGCATAGCAGCTGCTTCAACGGCCTTCTTTTGTTCAGGGGTGAACTCTTTCCACGCATTCATACTTATATGCAGGCTGTTCCAACAGCCCGCTGTCGGGTCAGGGAGCATGTAATTCTTCAAGATCTCGGGAAACTTCATCTCATACATTGGCCCTGCGTCGCCCCAGGTAGCTCCATCCGCCACACCCGTGGCCAGGGCCGTGTATACCTCACCCGCTGGAATGTAAGTGGCCGAACCTCCGGCCGCCACAACCCAGTCAGCCATCGAGCTATGAGTCCTTATCTTCATCCCCTTCAAATCCGCTATTCGATTAATCGGCTTGTTGGTCATCAGGCCAGTGTCATAATTCTCATAGGGAATCACATAGACATTCTGCTTGGCATATTCCTTCCGCATTATATCCACAAAGCCCCTATGCCACATAAAGACCCAGGCCTCATGTAAATTCCGAAAGCTGTAAGGTAGTCCTGCAGCAATTTCAGCCACTTTAGGGGTACCAGGATAGCCTTCAGGCACTATTGCAATATCAAGTAGTCCTGTACGTAAGGCGTCTTCCACCTCTGGTACTGGCACCAGCGACCCGGCAGGAAATGGTTTAACCTTGACTGTCCCATTAGTCAGGGTCTCTATGAGGGGACAAAAAAGCGTTACTGTTCGCTCATGCTCCCATCCAACCTGGAAGGATTGAAGTTTCAGGTTAAATACCTTGGCCGTTGCTGGGGCAGCAAAAACCACCATGGCCAAGAGTAAACAAATAGCCCCTGCCAAAACCGTTAGTCTTCCTCTTCTCATTTAAACCTCCTTGTTAATTAATATTGATTTTAATAAGCCTAAACTTCCCATACTATTTCATTTTGATCACCCCCTTCCTTTCTCCTCTTCTGCTAATACCCTCTTCAATATCTTTCCCGCCCCGCTTTTAGGAAGATCTTGTCTAAACTCGACCACCCGGGGACGCTTATATGCCGCCATTTTGTCCTTGCACCAGCTTAGAATGTCTTCTTCGGTGGTCTTTCCTTTTGCATCGGAATTCAAAACGATAAAGGCTTTGGGACTTTCCCCGCGGTATTCATCGGGTATCCCGATGACAGCCACCTCGGCAACCGCAGGGTGTTTATAAAGAATGCCCTCCAGCTCGGTAGGAAACACATTAAACCCCGAGCAAAGGATCAATTCTTTTTTCCTGCCAACCACTTGCACATAACCATCTTCATCCATCAGACCGATATCTCCTGTATAAAGCCATCCTTCCCTAAGGACCTCGGCGGTTTCCTCCGGTTTTTGCCAGTATCCCTTCATAACTGTTGGACCTTTCATTACGATTTCGCCCACTTCGTTGGGAGGCATCTCTTCATTGCCGTTTTCCAGCTCCATAATTTTGACGTCGCTATACTGCGGTATCCCGACAAACCCCGGTTTATAGGCATACAAAGGTGAAACCACCCCGCCTGCAGAGGTGCACTCACTCAAGCCATAGCCTTCTCCGAGAAACGCCTTTGGCGCTATAACCTTCACCTTATTCTGGATTTCAACGGATATAGGAGCTCCCCCGCTAATCAGCAGACGAAAGGAACTAAAGTCATATTCACTAATATTCGGCAACTGAAGCAGGGCGATAAACATGGTAGTGGCTGCTGTCCAGAAGGTACACCGGTAGTAAGGGATGGCCCGTGCGGTCGCATCAGGCAGAAACCTTGAAAGCACTGCTATCTGCCCTCCGGTAATGAGGGGAGCGCACATGGTTACCACCATCCCCATGATATGAAAAAATGGGGTGACGCCCAGGGATATATCATCTTCCCTCAGACGCCACCAGTACCCGGAGGCAATGGTGGCAAATGCCAAGTTGTAATGACTAATCATAGCCCCTTTGGGCGTTCCGGTGGTGCCTCCCGTATATTGGAGAAGCGCCAGATCTTTATCCAGGTTTTCAACCAGACATACCGGCTCATCAGAGGCATTTCTCAAAATATCCTGAAAATCAAGGGTATCAGAAAATTCCCTTTTTGGTGCCTCAGCCTCTGCGGGAAGGGGTAACACAGGATTTTCAGGAAGATAGTCATGCAAAGATGTTATTATAACGTGTTTCAGGGAAAGATCTGCCTCTATCTTGAGAACTTCCGGATAAAGGTAGTCAAATCCCACAAGTATCTCTATCCCTGCATCATTGATTTCATGCTCCAACTCAGTCTTTTTAAACATGGGGTTTAACGAAACTATCACCCCTCCGGCCCTTAGGGTTCCCATAAAACTGATAACGAACTGCGGGCAGTTTTGCATAAACAGCCCCACCCGATCCCCTTTCTTCAGCCCCAAGTCGATCAGCCCATTGGCGAACCGATCACTCGCTTCATTGAGTTCCCCGTAAGACATATCCTGGCCATAAAAACGCAACGCAATCCGATGGGGACAGAGATTGGCCCACTCCCGAATATACTTGGGCAGAGGCTTTTCCACTTGAAAACTTTTCGGAACAAAAGGATGCCAAAATCGATACCATTGCTTTTCCATTCATTGCCTCCCTAACCTAGCAAAGCCGGACCCAAAAATTACCTACATTCTAAAAGCCGGGTTAAAGAAATGATCTCAGGAATAATTTCACAGCAAACAGTTTGCAAAGGGCACAGAAAATACTTCGCCAACGAATCGAATGTCTTTTCCTCTTTCAATCCACAGATTTTTTCGTCATTTCCGGCCGCCAGAGCTTGAATATCCCTTTACGTCTTTTACAGCTGAGGCGGGAATTCCGGAAGTGCTTCAAACAAAGGGTGCGGCTTCGGATTCTTGATTCTGGCAGCTCGCATAGCGGAGGCTCTGTACCGGTCAAAATCTCCGAGGACCATTATAGACATCTTCTGCGCCTCCAATGATCCCTCCGCGTGAATGGTAAGTATGTCTTCGTATGATGATGTTAGATCCCTGATGAGTTTTACCAGCCGCAGTCGGTCTTCCGTGGGTACTCCTGCCTTTCCCCCAAAGGCCCGATCCAACATATCGTGAATTTCGGGGTTGAAGAAATCTTTAGAAGATGGACAGGTGGCTACAATACCGCCAGCAATGTCCTGAATGTACTTGGTGGCCTGGTGCCAGTTATCGGCGAAATAGAATTTGCAGATATTGGCGTATAGGGGATTGGGGTACACCAGATCCGAATCCGGCTCTGAGATACAATGTTCGCATGCAGACCTGCCAAGGATCTCAACTGCCTCGGTATACATCACCAGCCAGGTGAGCTTTTCCCGGATATGGGGTGCCCTCTCTACACCATTGTATTCAGCCATGAGTGTTGCAGCGCCGGTAAAAAGCTCCAGTTCCATGGCCTTATAGGTCTCGGCGCTGAGGCGATGGAAATTCGCGAACATGTAAGCAACCTGACCTGAGAAATCCCACTCTCCTTTCAAAAATATCCGGTCATTCGGGACAAAGACATCCTCAAAGATGATCGTGGCATCATTGATATAGACACTGCCGGCAATGGGGTGATCAAAGAGATTACCATGCTCATGCACCTCCGGTTCGGCAGAAATAAGGGTGACCCCCGGGCTGTTCACCGGTACCGCAAATGCCAAAGCGTAAGCCTTATCTTCCTCTCTCATGGCGCGGCATGGAACCATGAGGAGTTCATTACATAGGGGGGCCTGGCTGATGTGGGTCTTGGCACCTCTTACTGTTATGCCATCCTTGCGTTCCTCAACAATCCTGACATAATAGTCTTGGTGAGGTGTTTGCTGGGAAGGCCGAAGACTTCTATCCCCTTTGACATCAGTCATGGCCAGCGCAAAGGCTGAATCGTTTTTCTGGAGATAGTCTCGATAGCCCTCGACTCGTTCAGCGTAATTGGTGCCGTACTTTTTATCCACTCTTTGACTTACCACGGTCAGGGCATTCAGTCCGTCTTTTGCCACGAACTTTGCCCCAGGAGGTTTGCCAAAACAAACGCGAGCCCAAAGCTTCACCATCTCTCGAAGCCTCAAGAGATCTTCCTTGGTGCGTTGGGGCATCAAGGCAAAGCTCGCTCTTTCCCCAGCTTCGTTTATCTCAGTCAGAAGATCCTGATACCTCGGATCGTTGTTAAGCACATAATCCATGGCCACCCAGTCCCTGCAGATCTTCAGGATTGGGTGCTCGGTCACATCGGGGACCCTGCCTCCATTGCAGTAAACAATTCTGCCATCCTTCAGGCTGTCTATATACTGTTGGGGCGTTTTAATAGCCATTCGGTTCTCCTCTCTTATTTATAGTAGACCGTGCCAGGTACACAGTTCCCGATCAGTGGCAACAGTACCCGTAATTCCCTTGCTATCCTGCTGAGCTAGAAAAACGGTCGCCTTAACCATCATATCAGCTGACTGCCATAACGCGGTATCGGCCTCCGGCTGCCATAATCTCATGCCATCGGTATCCACAACCCTATGTGGTTTTACTGCATTGACCGCAATGTTGTATTTCCCCACTTCCGTAGCCAGCCCCAGAGTGAACCGGTCAAGTCCTGCTTTGGATACGGCGTAGGCAACGCCCGTTGGTACCGTACCTTCATCTCGCTCATCTGCGGCCAGTGAAGAAATATTGATGATGCTCCCCCTTTTCTGCTCAATCATGTGGGGGAGAACTGCCTTTGCACAGAGAAACGCACCTCCTATATTCACCTTTATCACTATTTCCCAGCGCTTGAGTGGTGTATCGATAATAGGGTAATAGAAGGCGATACCGGCATTATTGACGAGCACATCGATATGGCCAAACTGCTTTAGAGTCTCTTGAACCATATGATTGACGCTCTCCTCATCAGTGACATCACACCTCAGGGCTAAGGCATCAAACCCCAAGGCCTTGATCTCCTCTGCAGTTTGATAGATGGTTCCCGGTAATGATTTGTGAGCCTCTTCCGTTCTGGCTGCCACGACAACGCTGGCACCTTGTTGAGAAAGACCCATGGCAATGGCCTTGCCCAAACCCCTACTCGCACCGGTGACTATGGCTACTTTTCCTTTCAGAGCCAAGGGATCCCCCTCCTTAGGGTATCTTCTCGCTACACACAGTGCTTACCTCGGTAGAATACCGATCACATGCCACTTACTCTGACCCAACCCCGGCTAGACGTTGGTGCTACTGACCTTAATTCGTTCCTCTCCTGAGATTGCCAGATCCAACGTGACATTCTTGAATAATACTTCAGCCCATTCAAAGCACCATTCAAT
>SMTZ1_10008410_pt1 | contig 10320 bp, 4 predicted proteins | sample DeeMarSWOR136_30_FD_25667 | JGI IMG/M metagenome (IMG submission 25667) | reverse complement strand
AGTTATCTGTTATTAGTGAAAGACAAGGCGGCGTTTAATGCCAGATATGGCAGTGTGCCCGGTGATGTTCAGGTTGTTGAGGGTTATGCGGGCTTGTTAAGCAACGCCGGCGAGCGGCTGCAGATTGGTATGCCGGGCGATACTGATGAGTTCGGGACGCTTTATTATATCCGCATTGATAGGGTCAACTATAGTGATGGTTCCCACCCCGAGGACTGTCCTGGTGGAGTGGACCTTTGGCCGACCGAGGCGGATGGGCTTGGAAAATCGCTCTCCCGTAAGGTGCCAACTGATTATGGCAACGATGTAGCCAATTGGAAAGCGGCCGAACCTTCGCCCGGAACCGCCAATCCGTAGAGTCCGGCTGAAGGATAAACATATAATACATATGTCGGTATCAACTGCTACCGGTTTTAACTATCATAATCCAAGCCCCACAAAGTGTCTCAAACATTCCTTAGAAACACCAATTACTGGCCTAAAAGACATTGACTTACAACTTCATATATGTTATAAAAAACTATATCCATTTATATGATTTTCAGTATATAAGGGCTAAGAAGATCTATTTTGCAAAAAACTCATCTTTGCCCACTATACCTTGGGACCACACACACAGATACAGGCAAAATAGGAAGCCACAGAGATAAAACTGTGACCAAGTGGCTAAAATAACGACCAAGAAAAACCGAAGATGCCTAAATTTATGAAAATATCGCTGTTATCGTTAGCTTTGATAATATCCATGGTCGGTTCGACTGCCGCCCAGCTTTATCTTGCCGGTGATTTGAACGAGGACCAGAGAGTGGATTTCGAAGACATCCGGATTTTGGGCCGGCAATGGTTGGATCCGGATTGTCTCGCCTCTGTTTGCACAGCCGACCTGGATGGCACCGATGGAGTCAATATGGCCGACTTTGCACTGTTATCAAAGAACTATGCTAAAGGCCCCAAGGTAGTCATCAACGAGATTCATTATGATCCCTCTATTAAGACGGATTTGGCCGAGTTTGTTGAGCTTTATAACACAGGTACAATGGATGCCAACATTTCCGGCTGGTACTTTTCAGACGGTATTTCGTATCAGTTCCCACCCGACACGATACTTCCGGTTGGAGGCTACGTCGTCGTGGCACAAAATCCCTACACGATTCAGGCCAAATTCGGCACGCCCCCGAACTTGATCTATGGCCCATTTGATCTCGGATTCAAGCTCGAAAATACCGGTGAAAACGTCGAACTGCGCAACGCCGAAGGAAGAAGAATGGACCAGGTTGATTACAGATGCCGCTTCCCCTGGCCGATCGTCGGCGACCCGCCCGGTAATTCCTCAGAACTGGTCAATCCCGCCCTTGACAACGACCTGGGAGGCAGTTGGCGACCGAGTGAGCCGGAGGCAGTGGCCCCTACAACAACTTTCATCTCTGCTGGCGCTACCTGGCGATACTTCAAGGGTTATTCCGAGGCCTCATCGCCGACCTCAGCCTGGCGACAGATCGGTTTTGACGACTCCTTATGGTCTACGGGGCAGTTGCCTATCGGCTATGGCGAAAACTTCATTGTAACCAACCTGTACGATATGCAAGGTGGCTATTCCTCGGTTTTTCTTCGCAAGAGGTTTAATGTTACTAATGCCGCCATAATAAACAACCTTAAGCTCTTTGTTATCTACGACGACGGCTTCAACGCCTGGATCAATGGCAAATCTGTTTTACCACCTATCAACGTGGCGTATGAAAACATGCCATTTAACGGCACTGCCAGTGGTGCCCTTGAAGACCATGACTGGAACGAATTCAACTTGTTTCCTCCTTCCCAATACCTCAAGGACGGGAATAATGTCCTGGCTATTCAACTGTTCAATTCCTCGCTGAGTAGTTCTACGGACTGTTTTCTCGACGTTGAACTGAAAGATGCCCCTGCTTTGACAACAGCAGGCCCCACACCAGGAAAAAGAAACACCACTTACACAAACAACATTCCACCACATCTGCGACAGGTTAATCACGAACCAAAACAACCCAAAAGCACCGATGATGTCAGGATTACTGTAAAAGTAACAGATCCTGACGGTGTACAATCCGTAATTTTATCCTATCAGCCTGTTTACACCGGCAATTACATCGAGCTGCACGACCCCGAATATGAAACCGACTGGACCGACTTACCTATGGTAGATGATGGCACTGCAGGCGATCAAATTGCCGGTGACAACATTTACACGGTCGTCGTTCCCAACTCACTCCACAGCAACCGTTTACTTATGAGATACCGCATTACGGCGAAGGACAACATCGGCCTGACTATTACCGGCCCGTATGCACATGATCCACAGCCGAACTTCGCTTACTTTGTCTATAACGGCGTGCCGGCCTGGAACGGCGCTATTGATCCCCACACACCAAGCAAGAGCGATAACCCGGCTCTGCAACAGGTCGTATCTTATCAACCAAAAATCCTGACGAGGATCCCTGTTTATCACCTTATCACAAAGAAGGAATCGACCGAGCATGCCACCTGGTTCGATAAGTACGGTGGTGACCTTTATAAATGGTACGGAACACTCGTGTACGATGGAGATATATACGACCACATTCGTTATAGAACAAGAGGTGGTGTTTGGCGGTACGCCATGGGTAAGAACATGTGGAAGTTCGACTTTAACCGCGGCCACTTCTTCGAGGCCCGCGACGATTACGGGAAAAAGTATGATACTACCTGGGACAAACTCAACCTCTCCGCATGTATTCAGCAAGGCAGTTTCGGGCAGCGAGGTGAACAGGGAATGTTCGAAGCCCTCACCTACAGGATGTTCAACCTGGCAGGAGTTCCGGCCCCAAAGACTCATTATGTACACTTCCGTATTATTGATGAAACGTACGAAGATGGGAATTACAATGCCGCTCATCCCGGTCAAACTGAAAGCGGGACTCAGTACGATGGTGATTTCTGGGGACTTTACCTGGTTGCTGAACAGATGGACGGACGATTCCTGGACGAACACGGTCTTCCGGATGGTAACCTATACAAAATGGAAGCCAGGTACGGTGAGCTAAACAACCAGGGACTTACTGCCGTTACCGATGGTTCCGACATCAGGGAATTCAAGGACACATACGAGAATACGTCAACACCGGCCATTTGGTGGGGAGAAAATGTCAACCTCGATTGTTACTATAGCTATAGGGCGGTTTATCTTGCTTCACATCACGGTGACATCACAAGTAAGAACCATTTCTTCTATCTGAATCCCGAACTGACAACCAACGAATGGGGAACAAATTATCTCTGGTGGCAATTACCATGGGACGTCGATTTGACCTGGACAACATATTATGGAGAAATGAGCGATCCGTTCAGCAGAACAGGTTTTTTAAGTCGTTTTGCTATCTTCAACATAGCATCTAAAAACAGGAAAAGGGAGGTTTCTGACCTGCTCTTCAATAGTGAGCAGATGAATCAGTTAATCAATGAGTATGCCGCTATTATAGACCCTCCGGCTGATTATTACTCTATAGCCGATGCCGACCGGGCAATGTGGGACTACCACTGGGTCGTAGATGTTAGTGCCTACCCGGAATATCTATCCTACCAAGCTACATTTAAGGCAGGCATAGGCCGTTTCTATGAGGAGGCCGAGCAGCGTGGATATGACAGAAGTTTTCAAGGCATGGTCCAGGTTATGAAAGATTACGTCACTAATGAGCGTATGAGCTATATGGATGCAATGGCGGCTGATTATGATATTCCATATACTCCTACAGTAACAGCTCTCTGCGCTCCGGATTACCCCATCAACGATCTTAGATTCGCAACAAGCCCTTTCAGCGACCCACAGGGTAGCCCATTCGCTGCTATGAAATGGCGCATTGCTGAGGTTACAGACGTAACTTGCCCGACTTATGACCCAACCGATAGGAAGAAATATGAAATCGAAACTGTCTGGGACAGCGGAGATATTACAAGCTTTAACAGCAATATCACGATTCCTGCAAACGTCGTTAAAGTCGGCCATGCATATAGAGTGCGAGTAAAAATGAAGGACAATACAGGCCGATGGAGCCACTGGTCCAACAAGATTCACTTTATAGCAGGTGAACCGCTGTCGGCTCATGTCCTGGAGAATCTTCGCATTACCGAGGTGATGTATAATCCGGCTCCCCCACCACCTGCCGATACAAACGACAACGATGAATTCGAGTTTATTGAATTGAAAAATACCGGTACGAATCCCATCGATTTGACCTATGTTTCATTCACGAAGGGTATTACCTTTGATTTTAATGACAGCAGTGTCATAACCCTTGACCCAAATCATTTTGTCCTGGTGGTCAGAAATCAGGCTGCTTTCGAATCCCGCTATGGAACGAGCTACTCCGGCAGAATCGCCGGTGAATACAGGTATAACCTTCAGAACAATCTTAGCAACGGCGGTGAGACCATCATACTGGAAGATTACTGGAACGGGACCATTGTCGAATTTGAATATAACGATGGTCGAGGCTGGCCATTGTCAGCCGACGGGGGTGGTCATTCACTGGTTCCTTTGGATTCAGCAGTGGCCAACGAACCTAATGGTACACTGTACTATAGCGGCAACTGGCGACAAAGCACCTATATTGGCGGATCCCCAGGCGAGGATGACCCTCCACTTGTAAAGACCGTAGTAATAAACGAAATCATGGCAAATACGGTATATAATGACCCTGTACATACAGAGTATGACTCGAACGACTGGATCGAGCTTTATAATACAAGCGGAACGAGCATAAATCTCACTGATTGGTACCTCAGCGATGATATATCAGAGCCTAATAAATGGGCCATTCCCGGCACTGTAATTGATGCTTATGAGCGAGTCAGCTTTGATGAGGTCACCGGTTTCCATAATCCCATCACAAGTGGCTTTGGTTTGAATAATCAAGGAGAACAGGCCGTATTATCTTACCTGCCCGGTACATCACAGGACCACATAGTTGACTGTATCGAATTCAAGGGCCAGGAAAGTAATATTTCCCTGGGTCGCTACCCGGATGGCAGCCCCTACTGGTTCCGATTGACACCATCCCGGGATTCTGCTAATGCAAATCCAATACAGGATATCCTGTTCGAGGAAATAATGTATCATCCGGATAATAGTGATGAGTACGTTTACGACGATGAATACATAGAGTTATATAATCCTACTTCAGAGCAGATATATCTACAAAGTGACATGGGCCCTTGGCGTCTGAATGGGGCTGTTAGCTACACATTCCCCATAGGCACCTCAATCCCCGCCGACGACAGAATAGTAATAGTACCCTTCCATCCGCTAATCGAACTTGATAGGTACGATGATTTTATCTTCAAATATGAAACTTTTAATCTAACTTATGGTGTGAATCTCTTCGGGCCCTGGTCAGGAAACCTGTCCAACGAAAGTGAACGCATCGCCCTGGAAAAATCCTATTTATCAGAACAACCGCTTGCAATTTATTGGGTTATCTTGGATGAGGTAACATACGCTGACCATAATCCCTGGCCCGAAACTCCCGATGGAACAGGCGATTCCCTGCGAAGAATCAATTCCGACCAGTACCATTCAGGTAATGACCCGGAAAACTGGAAAGCCGACATTCCTTCGCCCGGAGAACCAAATTGGGCACCGGAACCACCACCCCCACCACCATAAACAGACTACAGCGTGTAATTCAGGAACTTCAACAAGAAAAACAAGGTCGTATTTGTTTCCCCAACTGTTATCATCCCCCGGTTTCCACAAGTATGAATCCCTTCAAAATAGAACCATGTTCCTCGGAAATCCCAAAATACGCCTAAAAAGGCGATGACTTAAATCCTTATATATGACATATTAAACAATCGTTTGTTCTTTCTTGGTTCATCCTTTATTTGGGGTCACATATACCAATTCAGTAAGAGTCTTTTTCCTCACACTCCGCTTTGTGTTAATCACGTTCGGAAGTTCTCGTCCAACCCTCTTGTCTTACACCGTGATATGTCGTGAGGGTATACTCGAAATCTTGCTTTGACCTCGGTCCTAAAATAAGCGTGAACTTAACCGTATCCAGATCAACATTCTCGAACTGGTCGAAGTCACCGCCTTTCTCAAGCTTCCAGTATTGTGTTGGGAAGTTACGCTGAATCTCGACCTTGACGCCGATATCACGAGTGTTTTTCACCTCAATCTTGAATCTGCGAACCTCGTCCCAGCCGGAGATGTTACGGTCCCTGTCGAACCTGTAGTTCTTCGTCTCAAAGTCCATAAGCTTCGGCTCGACAACAACGTCACCAACCGCACCAAGATTAAGCTCCACATCCTCATCTACGGGAATATACTTAAATGAAGACTGTCCCGTATAAGACAAATGTCCCTGTTCGTCAGCGCTTCTATAAACCTTCAGCATCCCGCCGGGGATGGGTGTTTCGCCAAGTTTGTGCTCTTCATCGTTTTTGAAGCTGAGGAACCGGACTACAGAATTCCCGTAGCGCTCCTGCTCATATTTATAGAGATTTACAACCGGTACCTGGTTAACATCAAAGCTAATCAGCCTTTTCGACCATCCTGTAGGTATTGTCTCTGTCCCCTCAATTGTATAAAGGAAATACTCGCTAAGACCTTCCTTCTTGATTTCCTTGGGCTTTGCTGCTGGTGCGAGAACTACGTCATAAGTGACCTCTGCCAGTATCTCCATCTTTTCCCGCACCTCTCTCCCGTCTCGGTATCGCCCAAACTGGACCGGCTCACCCGGTCTGCCATATGGATATTGTCTCCTCGCAAGCTCAGCTATCTGGTCGAGTATGTGTACTTTACCGACAATAAGACGTGTCTGAGCGTTTTCGTAGTCTTCGCCGCTGTTGTTGGTAACCCGCACATAGCCCTGCAACCGCATTGTCTTTTCATCTTCGGTAAGCGTCCCCATATAAAACGCCCGCCAGGACAGGCCGCTTGTCAGATATGTAATCTCAACAGGCACCTTGCCGCTTACGCCGCTTTCGATATTCCACAAACCAAGGTTCCTAACCCTCGGCGGATAGGACAAATCGGCAATATCAATTTTATCTGCATTGGCTTTGGGCAGCATCTCAAGACTCGTCGGGTCGATAAGCGTATTGGCCCATGAAAACTGAAGCTTGTTTTTGCCACCCTTTAGCGTAAGTGCCCTGCTTTCACGTACTAACGTCATATCCGCAGAATTATAGATAGTAAGTTGAACCGTCTCCCGCGAAGGAAGCGTTACCAAATCTACTTTTGCTTCTGCAAGATTAGCAGTTATAACAACTAACAAAAATATTATTTTCCTTTTCATTTCAGGTCCTTTTAAGACTTATCGTTCTCGTGCTCTTGTCGAGTCTTCCTGTCTTACGCCGTGATATGTAGTTAAAGTATACTCGAAGTCTTGCTTTGACCTCGGCTGCAAAACAAGCGTGAACTTGACCGTATCAAGGTCTACCTTCTCAAATTCCTGGCTTGTATTTAGTTTCCAGTATTGTGTTGGAAAATTGCGTTGAATCTCGACCTTAACGCTCATATCGCGAGTGTTTTTAACTTCAATTTTGAACTTGCGAACCTCATCCCAGCCGGAGATGTTGCGGTCTTTGTCAAACCTGTAGTTCTTCGTCTCAAAGTCCATAAGCGTCGGCTCGACAACAACGTCGCCAACCGCACCAAGATTAAGCTCCACATCCTCATCGACGGGAATATACTTAAATGAAGACTGTCCCGTATAAGACAAATGTCCCTGTTCGTCAGCGCTTCTATAAACCTTCAGCATCCCGCCGGGAATCGGTGTTTCACCAAGCTTATGTTCTTCGTCGTTTTTGAAACTGAGGAAACGGACTACGGAATTACCGTAACGCTCCTGCTCGTACTTATAAAGATTGACCACTGGCACTTCATCCACATCAAAGCTAATCAGCCTTTTCGACCAGCCGGTCGGTATCGTCTCCGTCCCTTCGATTGTATAAAGAAAATACTCACTAAGACCTTCTTTTTTGATTTCCTTGGGCTTCAAAGCCAGTTCTTCTGTAGCATCTTTCACAACCATACCCGCCGCCCTGCCACGACTTAACCTTGAGACCGCGGGTCTGGACACCGGAGGCGGCACTCCCGGTCTGCCGTATGGGTATTCTCGTCTTGCAAGCTCGGCTATCTCATCGAGGATGTGCACCTTTCCCACAATCAGACGCGTCTGGGCATTTTCGTATTCCTCACCGCTGTTGTTTGTAACACGGACATAACCCCGCAACCGCATCGTCTTTTCATCTTCTGTCAAGGTGCCCATATAAAACGCACGCCAGCTCAAGCCGCTGGTCAGATATGTAATCTCCACAGGCACCTTGCCGCTTACGCCGCTCTCGATATTCCACAGGCCGAGATTTTTTACCCTCGGCGGGTAGGTTAAGTCGGCGATATCAATCTTGTCTGCATTGGCTTTGGGAAGCATCTCCAGGCTCGTCGGGTCGATAAGCGTATTGGCCCAAGAGAATTGCAGCTTATTGCCTCCTTCTTTGAGCGTTAGCGCCCTGCTTTCACGCACGAGTGTCATATCCGCTGAGTTATATATCGTAAGCTGAACCGTATCCCGTGAAGGCAAAGTAACCAAATCAACCTTGCAATATGCAACAGACGTTATTAAACCGATTATCGAAAATATTATTAAACGCTTCATTTTAGGGTCCTTTTCATTCTAAAGACTTATCGTTCTCGTGCTCTTGTCCAATCTTCCTGCCTTACACCGTGATAGGTCGTCAGAACGTATTCGAATTTCTTCGCTGACCTCGGCTCCAATACAAGGGTGAACTTGACCGTATCCAGGTCAACCTTCTCGAATTTGCCGAAGTCACCACTTTTTTGAAGTTTCCAGTATTGCGTGGGGAAATTACGTTTAATTTCAACTTTCGCTGGAATATCACGAGTGTTTTTAACTTCTATTTTGAACTTGCGAATCTCGTCCCAGCCTGAGATATTGCGGTCCCTGTCAAACCTGTAGTTCTTAGTCTCAAAATCCATAAGCGTCGGCTCAACAACAATATTACCAACCACACCAAGATTAAGCTCTACATCCTCATCTACGGGAATATACTTAAACGAAGACTGGCCGGTATAAGATAAGTGCCCCTTATCACCAGCGCCTCTATAAACTTTCAACATTCCTCCAGGTATCGGCGTTTCACCAAGCTTATGTTCTTCATCGTTTTTGAAGCTAAGAAATCTCACTACAGAATTGCCATATCGTTCCTGCTCATATTTATAAAGATTCAACACCGGCACTTCTTCAACGTCAAAGCTAATCAGACGTTTGGACCAACCGGAAGAGATCGTTTCCGTCCCCTCAATAGTATAAAGAAAATACTCGCTCAAACCTTCCTTTTTTATCTCCTTTGGCACAGCTGGCGCAGGTATTGCAGCTCGTGCATACGCATACAAATGTGTAACCTTTTTTATCTCCTTCTTGGCATCTCTCAAACTTCCGAGTCTATCCACCGGTGCTGGCTCGCCAGGCTTTCCATAGGGATATTGTCGCCTTGCCAATTCTGCTATCTGATCAAGAATGTGTACTTTGCCGACAATCAGCCGCGTCTGAGCGTTTTCGTAATCCTCGCCGCTGTTGTTGGTAACCCGCACGTAGCCCTGCAAACGCATCGTCTTTTCATCTTCGGTCAGCGTCCCCATATAAAACGCCCGCCAGGAAAGGCCGCTGGTCAGATATGTAATCTCGACCGGGACTTTTCCGCTTACGCCACTCTCAATATTCCAAAGGCCGAGGTTTCTCACCCTCGGTGGATAGGTTAAATCGGCAATATCAATCTTATCTGCGCTGGCTTTGGGAAGCATCTCGAGACTCGTCGGATCTATCAGCGTATTGGCCCACGAAAACTGCAGCTTGTTTTCGCCATCTTTCAGCGTAAGTGCCCTGCTTTCACGAACCAAAGTCATATCCGCTGAGTTGTAAATCGTAAGCTGAACCGTATCACGCGAAGGAAGCGTAACCAAATCCACTTTAGCCCAGGTAGAACCACTTATCGCAAAGATTATCAGTAACTTAAATATCAAACGTTTCATTTTGATGTTCCTTTAGTCCGGTTTACGTTTCCTCAAGGCCTTACATTACGGCGATGATAATGCATCTCCAGTTCCTTTACCGCAGGGCCGCTCTCAGTGCGAGCAGGCAGCTTAATCTCAAACTCAAGCGTGCCGGCATCCTTCTTCTTATAGTCAACATCGAGTTTCAACCCTTTCTTATCCAGAGTGCACTTCTCCATGTCCCACTGGCCGGGAATGTGCTGAATCATCGTCAATACAGCCTCACTGTCCTT
>SMTZ1_10028360_pt1 | contig 10322 bp, 11 predicted proteins | sample DeeMarSWOR136_30_FD_25667 | JGI IMG/M metagenome (IMG submission 25667) | reverse complement strand
CGGGTTTGTTAATGACAGGCCACCGGATGTAGAGCTTATTCTTACCGGTCGCCAGGCTGATTCCCGGCTGATTGAGCTGGCTGACCTGGTTACTGAGTGTGTAAATATCAAACACCCCTACGAAAAGGGAATACTGGCTCGACAGGGAATCGATTACTGACCGGTCAAGATCAATTCAATTTCCATTATTCGGGTTATCCGATGAGTCGGCATTCATCATATATACCGGGGACAACCGTTCGTACAGATAGCTTATGTCATAGCAGTAGATTAAGCGCCCCTCGTTTTTCATGTCATCGATGATCTGGTATCGCTTTCTCATACTTTCATCGGGCATTAAATTATTAAGTGTGATAAATATTGCCCCGACGACCGTCTTGTGATGTTTGTTAGCCTTATTAATGCTTTCCAGCAGGTGGTTTCCCGTCTGACAGACTGTATCGACAAAGACATAGCTGACACCCGGAGGTTCGGGGGGCTGGAACTCAAATGTCTGGTTGTCCAGGGCAATAACATTCTTGTTAAGCCGCCAGGCTATCATCGAACTCACCTGTAAAGCAGCCGCACTGAGGGAGCAGATAGTATCAAACTGCCAGCCTAATAGCTCAGTCACCCTGGCCAGCCAGCTGGACATACTGGCGACCACTGTTGGCTGAAGCATCAGGCCAAACGCATTCCATATCAGTTCACGGTGTAACCTGGCGTCAAAAATAACCACCGAGGCAGGGTGCTTGAGTTCACCGTATTTATCATCGGAACGGCGTGATGTAAAGCACCTGGCAGCCGTATCCCTGAAATTCACCCAGCTTACACAGAATTCACTCCAGCCCAGCATTGTATCACGGAGGGCTAAAATATCTCTGGTAAGTGCCGGGTCCTGTCTGCCGGAAAGGTCTTCCCGCAGTTTTTGCACACAACTTCGTAAATCTCGTTCCAGAAGAGGCAGAAGTCTCATAGGATCAGTATTTAACATCGTTTTATACAAATCTGACTGACGTAGTACTTCTATGTTAGAGGCTATCTCGTCCAGCATGCCAGACCAGTAAAGGTAGGGGTGCTGTAGACGTCCCATTGCCAGACTAACTCTGTTTAACTCTGATGCCAGGTTACCCAGTGACTCGTCTACCCGATAGCGGTCAAACGTATCGGGTAGCTGGCTCACATACCTGTTCAGTAATACATAAGCAAACTCTCTGCCCGTACTGTCTCTACTGGCCAGGTTCTCTTGGTACCGGGCAAATTCGGCTTCGTCAATCAGATATTTACCCCGTTTACTGCTACGGGGCATTGCTGTCAGTTCACCGGATTTTATCAGGTTCAGGACATGAGACTTGCTGTAGGCCAGCGTTGCTGCAATCTCACTGATAGTTAATGCCATACTGCCCTCCATCCTTTATACAAGAATCCCGGTTTAAACCGAAAATGAGAAATCCGCCTTTAAAAAAGTATAGTACAAATCTGTTACTTAGGATTATACAACCTGTCATTATTTTAAGCAATATGTATACTTTGCACACAATTGAAAAAATATTATTAATATATTTCACAAATTAAAGTATGTCTTTAAAATATATGTTAATACCATACTAAGAATACGTATATTGCGCAATATGACTATTGACTGGCTTTGGATGACGATAGACAATGTATATTAAGAAAAGGAGGGAATTATGAAGCTTACGATCAGCGTTATTAAGGCTGATGTTGGTGGCTACGTGGGTCACTCGGACATTCACCCTGAATTCTATGATAAAGCTGATGATTGGCTGTCAGGGGAAAAAAGGGATGGGCTTCTAATTGACTATCATATTACAAAGTGTGGAGATGATCTGCAGCTAATCATGACCCACCAGCAGGGTGAGGACAGTGAACGGATACACAAGCTAGCCTGGGATACCTTTATTGACTGTACGGCAGTAGCCAAGAAGTTAAAACTGCACGGAGCCGGACAGGACCTACTATCAGATGCTTTCTCCGGTAATGTCAGGGGAATGGGACCCGGCGTGGCCGAGATGGAAATTGAGGAGCGAGAGGCTGAGACGGTGATCATCTTCATGGCCGATAAGACCTCTTCCGGAGCGTGGAATTTTCCGTTATACAAGATGTTCGCTGACCCGTTTAATACCATCGGACTGGTTATTGCCGAGAATATGCATCAGGGTTTCGACTTTGAAGTGCATGACGTGAAGGAAGACAAGAAGATAACGTTTAAGGCCCCTGAAGAAATCTATGACATGTTGGTCTTTATCGGAGCCCCATCGCGATTTATCACGAAGGCGGTCAACCATCGAGCGTCGGGAGAGATAGCCGCTGTATCCTCTACGCAGCGTCTGGCACTTATTGCCGGTCAATACGTGGGCAAAGATGACCCGGTTTGTATTGTCCGCTCCCAGGGTATCTTCCCGGCGGTAGGGGAAGTACTGGAGCCGTTCAGCCTGCCGTTTCTGGTGGAAGGCTGGATGCGCGGCTCACACTATGGTCCCCTTATGCCGGTAGCTATTAGCGATAGCACCCCGTCCAGGTTTGACGGTCCACCCAGAGTTGTTGCCGCCGGCTTCCAGATTGCTGAAGGCAAACTGGTAGGACCCCGTGATATGTTCGCTGATAAATCGTTTGATAATGCCCGCCAGCGTGCCAATGACGTCGCTGATTATATGCGTGCTCATGGTCCTTTTGAACCACATCGCAAACCTCTGGAAGAGATGGAATATACCACCATGCCTCAGGTAATGAAAAAGCTACAAGGAAGGTTTATCCCCATTCATTCACCAGAGGAACAGGACAGCCTTATTCCCAGTTATACTTGACAGTAAGGTGCTTAAAAGCTATTATGATATGCCACCACTCGCGGACCTTACCACATAAGCGGAGGTGTACAAATGGCAATATATATTATGCTTACCACCTTAACTGATGAAGGCCGGAAAACTATTAAAAGCAATCCACAGAGAGTAAAAGAGGTAAACAAGGAAGTCGAGGCTATGGGAGTCAAAATACTGGCTCAGTATGCTGTTCTAGGTCCGTACGACTTCATAAATATACTTGAAGCCCCCGATAATAAGGCGATAAGTAAAGTATCTATAGAAATGGGGTCGAGAGGTACGCTTCATATCATGACCATGGCAGCTATGACTGTCGATGAAATTACTCAATAGTATCTGGGACTTGCTCGGGATTATATGAGCTGCAAACTTCTCCTGGCAACAAATAATCAAGGTAAGGTCCGCGAGTATAAAAGTCTACTCCACAGCATTCCTCTTAAACTGGTTACCCTTGAAGACCAGGGTATCACTACTGAAGTTGATGAGGTTGGAGAGAGCCTGGAAGAAAATGCCAGCTTGAAGGCAAAGGTCTTGGCTGCCGAGAGTCAATTACTGGCTCTGGCGGATGATTCCGGTCTGGAAGTCGATGCCCTGGGTGGTGAACCGGGTCGTTTGTCACACCGATACGCCGGCGAAGGCGCTTCAGACGGAGACAGGATTCAATACCTTTTATCGCGGCTGGAAGGTGTCCCGTGGGAAGAACGTTCGGCACGATTCCGCTGTGTGATTGCCATAGCTAAACCGAGTGGTGAAGTTGAAGTCTGCCGGGGAGAATGCCGGGGAATAATAGCCTTCGAACCAAAGGGTGAAGAAGGTTTCGGTTATGATCCGATATTCTATCTTCCTGAGCTGGGTAAGACAATGGCCGAAATACCCCCAGAAATGAAGAATAGAATCAGCCATCGGGGGCAGGCCGCCAGAAAGGTATATCAGTTATTGAAAAAGAAGTCGTTTTTAGACTTTTCATGAGACGAAAATGTATACAGATCGATGGTATATAAAAAGGCTATAGACCATATTCTATATATCATTTTGCTTGTTATCCGTACTGTAATAGTTTAATTCAAATCTGGATAATATCCACTAAATAATTCTTTAATAATCTGACCAATTTGCCCTTGAACATAACAAGTTATTTGTTATATACTACTCTTCACCGCAATTAACATTGGAGGGTCAGCCATGAAATTGTCTTGTCTTCAGGAGAATCTAAGTCACGGGCTTGGTGTCGTTGGTAGAGCGGTAGCTACTCGTACAACTCTGCCCATAACAAATAATGTTTATATAAGCACGGATGAAGGTCGTCTTAAACTGGTTGCCACCAACCTGGAAATGGCTATAAGCTGCTGGATAGGTGCTATGGTGGAGGAAGACGGGGCAATTACGGTACCGCATCGGCTTCTCAATGAGTTTGTTAACTCACTGCCCAATGATAAAATCGATATTAATCTCTCAACCCGGACCAAGACTTTGGAATTGAAGTGTGCCCGGTTTGAGGCAAGGATTAGCGGAGTGGATGCCAAGGATTTTCCGCCAATACCGACCGTTAGTGAGGGCATTAACACCCGGGTGGAGATTGAAGCTCTCCGCCAGGGAATCAGTCAGGTTGTATTTGCAGCGGCATCTGAAGAATCTCGCCCAGTACTCACCGGTATCGATGCTCAATTTGATGAAGATTTTCTAACGCTGGCGGCGGCTGACGGCTTCAGACTGGCGGTATACAAACTCCCTCTTGCCAGCAAGGTAGACCAGAAGGCGGAGGTGATTATTCCCGCCCGGACTCTGGCTGAATTGAACCGACTGATTGCTGATGCCGAGGAAGCTGTTGAGATAGTCATAAATCCCAATAAAAGCCAGGCCCTGTTTCGCATGAAAGATATTGAGTTAGTATCTCAGCTGGTACAGGGGGCGTTCCCGCAGTATAACCAACTTGTTCCCCAGAGCTATAATACCCGGGTCTTGGTAGATGTAGCAGAATTCCTGAGGGCGACCAAGACGGCATCAATATTTGCCCGTGACGGCAGTGGCATTGTCCGCCTGGTAGTAGCATCGGGCGGTGAACTGGCTACAGGCAAACTAACAGTATCAGCCCGTTCTGAGGAGATTGGTGACGATATCGGTGAGATTGATGCCGTGGTCGAGGGGGAGGAGGCTAAAATTGTGACCGACGTACTCAGTGTACTCCGTGAGCAGCAGGTAGCACTGGAGACCACCAACCCGTCAAGCCCCGGCGTTATCCGTCCGGTAGGAGTGGACAATTATATCCACGTTGTCATGCCAATGTTTGTCCAGTGGTGAGTAGGCACGAATCAGACTTAACCATGCCTGGATCAAGGTATCCTTTAATTTCTGCACTTTCAGGTGTTGCTTTCACTTTCAAGTCTAGATGATTATACGCATTTTTCTTATATTGGTTTGTGCAATTATCTAAGTTAAGCAACATACGAGCGCATAGCTATTTCAGATTGGCTGTTATATTAAGTAACTTGTTGTAATATCTGTTTATCATCGTCTTATTTTTACTTCTTCCTTCATTATCTTGACAGTCTGATTGTGTATCGTAGTGTGAATATTATAATTCAGATTGGGGATATGATATATTTAATTCCAACTATCTTTGAGGAGGTTAAAATATGGAATCGCTGAGTGCTTTAGGTATCTTTTTCGCTGGATTAGGTGTATTTTTTCTTGGCTGTGGTTTAATGTGGTTTATTTCGATATGGTCAAAACTACAGGAAAAGAAATAGCCTAGTTCAGTACTACTCGCATTTTCGTAGTAGCTACACCACCTTATAGAAAATGAGAACGGTATTTAATAGTGAAACCCCTAGCTGGATAGATATCCCGATGTACATATAGTGCTACTACTATGTAACAGAACTGTAAGATATTGATTGAGTTGCATGGTGCGTTAGTGCGTGGTATTTTATACTAAAACTTATTCTTGAATTTTGTAACGTCTTGTCAAAGGATTATTATATACATCACGGTTTTTCATTAATGTGTATACCATGAGTACACTGAAATATTGGAGGTAAGGACTATGGATGCAATAATGGAGACGATTCCCAAGATTATTGCCTGGATATTGTTCGTCAATGGCTGTTTGGCGTTACTGGGTGCAGGAATTACTCGTATTGTTAAAGGTAAGGGCTCTGAGCCTGCTGTCTTTATTGTATGGAGTATTGGTGTAGTCAGTTTGATACTGGCCGTAGTAGCAGTCTTTCTAATTAGTCAGTAGATATTACTAACGGTTTCAAGGAGAAACAGGTTGCGACGAACACACCGGATATCAGCAGGAGCGATAGTGCTGGAACAGGGGAAGGTGTTACTTGGCAGGTACAGAGAGCGGGATGGAAGAACTGCTCTCCTCGCCCCGGGTGGTGGCGTACATATGAGAGAAAGCCTGCCAGAGGCGGCTATCAGAGAAGTCAGAGAGGAAACAGGGTTGGAGGTGAATCCCTACCCTTGCAGAATACTGTTCGTTGAGGAACTACTCTCACAAAAGTACAGACACATCAAGATATGGCTTCTTTGCAGCCTGGTTGGAGGAGAACTCGCACTAACACAAGAAGCAAAGAAGGAAGGTATCATTGAGGTTGGGTGGTATAACAAAGGTGAGCTTGCCAGCGAAGTAGTGTATCCTTCACTCCTCAAGACCACGGATTGGCAAGCGTTTCTGGATAACACCTGGGAGTCGAGATACCTTGAACTTAAGGAAGTCGATTTTCCGCCGGTATAATCGGGATGAGTAATGGTGTCTAGCAACTGACAAGTTTTACAGTATAAAAACGCTGATTCTACATAATATGTACGTAAGACTCTACATTGCGTTGTCGTAAACTACTGTACTTCCTGAACCAGGGACGAAAACTTACTACGCATTCATCACGGATATTCTCATCCAAGTCCCCGTAAATGATCATATTAATTGCCATTAAATAATCGGCGATTCGGTCAGGAAGAAGGAAGTGCTCCTGTACATGCTTTCTTCCTTCTTCACCTATTTTCTCAGCAGCCTTCGGGTGTTCCAGTAAATAAATGATTTTCTGTGCCGTCCTGTACGGAGTCTGGTAGAAGAAGCCGGTAATACCTTCCCTAATCTGAAGTGAGATAGCGCCCACATTAGCGGCTATTACCGGTTTGCGTTTCCATAGAGCTTCGGTTATCACCAGCGCAAAGCCTTCCTTGGTCGATGGCTGCATTATCACACTGGCTGCCCGCTGGAGTGCATTTACCGCCATATAATTTTCCAGGCGGTCTGCAAGTGGGAGATTAAGTATATGGATGTCTTCGTCATCCTTCGTATTATCGTAAACGCTTTCCAGAATACCTATTCCTTCAGGGTCGTCAGTGGCCATACCACCAGCCAATATAAGCTGGCATTTCTTGCTTTTCCTGACGTGGCGGTAGGCATCAATTGTTCGATCTATTCCCTTCCAGGGATCGAACCGTCCGATTTGAGCGATAATTGGAATGCTTGAGTCTATATTATATTTATCAAGAACCTCGTTGACTTCGATCTCACTCAGTTCTCTGTTTTTCTCAGACAAGGGGTCAATAAAGGGAGGTATTATGAATTTTGGTGCTGGCCAACATGAAACCACATGTCCGGCTGCCGAGAATACAGAGGCATCATAGTGCTTAATCCACTGGGAAAGGAAAGTCCATAGGTTAGGATCAGCCTTCAGGTCTTCCTCTTCTATGTCTATGTGACTTCTCCAAAACCACGTTTCCTCAGGCTTTTTGAGATAGTATGCCAAACCGAATGGCTGCGGGTCATGAATGAAAACTACATCGGGGCTATAGTCGATAATGTGTGAGTTGGCAGCGTCTTCAATAGTCTGTGTATAGCAAAGCTGCATTTCTGAGGAGAAAAAATCGTTTTTCCCCTGTAATATATTATGCAGGCTTTTAGTACATTCGTAGTATTCCTTGTTTCCATTGAGAACCTTCCACTCCGCCTCTATACCCAGCTCATTTAGGAACGGGATTGAGCTGTAAAGCATCTCGGCGACTCCCCCGCCCTGTGCAGTAGAGTTAATCTCCAGTAGTTTCAGGCCTTTCAACCGCTCCGTTGCTTTATGAAGTCTCTCAATTTTTTCTTCGCCCAGGATAGGAGCATAGGCTTCTAAAACAGGCGTCGAAAAAGGTCGGTAGTTCTTCCTGGCACTATAAACTGTACCGTCGGTTAGTGGATGGACGTCTATACCTGTCTCCATAGTTCAGGCCCCTTTATTCTTGAAATTTTATGTCGATGGTTTATTTAGGTCGACATATGCCTTTAGCCTGGCCAAGTCATCGACAGTGAAAAGCCGCCATCCCTTCCAGTCCCGGTGTTCTACATCCTGAAATAGTCCCTCTCTCACCCAGCGGAGAAATGTCATCCTGCTTATTCCCACAATCGCACAGGCTTCAGAGGTCCTATAATACTTAACACCGTATAATGACTTCGACATATAGGAAATCTCCGATTCATTTCCATTAATATATTTATTATATTTACTCCATCTCAGGTAACAATCACCCAAATGTACTAATTCAGAAAGAAAATAGCACTACTAAATGGGATGATTAACTCCGATTTAGGGTATTGACAATACTATAGATAGGTGTTTATGCTAGAAGTCCCAAGTGATACAATCTAGGAATAGTGTGCTGGTTAACGACCAAAAGGTTATGAGAGAGGGCACCAGCACCTTTTAGAGGAATAAGCGGTGGTCGGACCTTTTTTTATTTGATATAGAAATGTGTACCGATGAAAGGAGTCGAAATGCAGAAGAAAACCGTATGGTGGATAATAAGTTTAGTAGTGGTTACTCTGCTAATAGTGTCTTGTGGTCGGGCAGAAGTAGAGGGGGAAGAAGAGGTAGAAGAAGTAGAAGAGGAAGAAGAGGTAGAGTTACCCTTAGCGGAAGACAAAGTACATCAAGCTTATGAATCAAGAATGAATGGCGAAGCTGACTCAGCTAAAGCGGTTCTTGAGCAGATTATAGCAGAAGACTCCACTAATGCCGCTGCTTTTTATGAGCTGGCACGAACAAAACACCACATAGGGTTAGGGAATATACCTGAATTGCTCGGAAGCCTGGAGGATATACAACAAACCATAGACAAGGCTGTTGAAAATGATCCGGATAATGTAATATATGTATTCTATAAAGGATATATCTGCTTTACCAGAGCATATGCTGCTTTTATGAGTGCAGAGCCCGATGCTAAGGAAATAGTTGAAGAAGCAGTTACTACCTATGAATCTGTTCTGAGCCTGAAGTCTGATTACTATGAAGCCATTCTTTCCCTGGTTGAAATCCTAGCAATTCCTGAAGATATGGGTGGTGATCCGTCGAAGGCTGAAGCATATGCCAGTCAGCTGGAAGATATGGATGAAGTGTACGGTGCTAAAGCAAGAGAACTACTTTTACCACATGATGCTGACAGGGTAGAATTCTGGCAGGGAATACTGGAAAATAACCAGGGTAATGTTATTGTGCTTGAACAACTGGGAAAGGCATACCTGTATCAGGATAAAGTCGAGCAAGGAGTAGAGTACCTGGAAGAAGCAATGAAAACAGATCCAGAAAAAGAGATATTGCTCTTAGATCTGGCCAGGTATCACATAATGATTGCACATAGAGATGAACAAAAAAAGGAAACAGCGTTGCCATTGGCTGAAGAGGCAATCAATAGGTACCTTGACTCTGAGCCGATTCTGCCACTTAAAGCATATGCTGTGTTTTCGCTAGCCAGGATTAAATTGGATTTGGGTGATAATGAAGGAGCTGAAGAGCTATTAGAAAAATCGAGAGCAATAGACCCACATTGTTCAGAGGCTTCTGGGGTGCCGCCATTAGTCCTTTTTGCAAAACCGGATGAGATTTCTCATTACCACGGCTATTTTACCAGGCCGTTTTAAAGTAAGTAAGTTTACGCAATAAAAAATAGAAATCGAATAAATGTTGTTAGTGGTAACAAGAGGTATGAGTGTCGACATACCTCATCGTTAGTTGAAATTGGAAATCCAAGATAAAGACACAGAGGAATTTATGGGGACAAACGAGTAAATATGTGTAATAGGCTACACAGTCGGTCTGAGCGATTCTGAGTCACTCTGAGGGGAGTCGCATGGCTCCCTTTATTATCCAGTAGTATTTTAGGGAAATCATATATAAAAACAGAAGGGGAGTAGAAATACTCCCCTTTTTTGCACATACCTGATATTGGTAAATCAAGATGAATGAGGCAATCATAAATAAACTATTATGACAAAGCTGATACTACTTTCTCTAAAGACGCTTATCCTTATGCCTCCGCATCTCTGGCATTCTTCAATAGAGTCTCCGCTTTTTTTATTTGCTCTTTATCTACTGCCCCCTGGCCGGGCATAGGGAAAAGTTTTCCAAGCGCTTATCATTGTCTGGCAACCACTTCATGGTGCTCGGTGGCTTCTTCGAGAGGTTTGATCGTCGCCCCACTCAAACGTCTGCCGGCTTCTCTCAA
>SMTZ1_10016465_pt1 | contig 10322 bp, 9 predicted proteins | sample DeeMarSWOR136_30_FD_25667 | JGI IMG/M metagenome (IMG submission 25667) | reverse complement strand
CAAGACAGCCGGTCGCGTTGGCTATGATCAAGGGATCTTCGGTTGCCCTCAAGATGACCTTGAAAATCAGAGGAATCCCGCAGCCCAGGCACATGCCGTGACCTGCGACCAGTCTATCATCCATTGCAGCTAAATCTTTCAGTTTTGCCATTTTGTTCTCCTTCTTCTTTATTCTCTCAAGTTGATGTACCCGAACGCTTCCTCGACTTTTCCTGTCTCTGCGATCTTCTCCAGCTTGTGGGCCACATCCTTGAAATGCTCAACCATGATATCCCTTCCGCCAAGGCCGTACACATAGTTCACTATCGGGGGCCGCTCCTGGTAGTCATACAGGGCAGAGCGAATCTCGATGAACAGGGGCGCTCCGAAAGCTCCTGGGCTGGAAGACCGGTCGAGCACGGCGACTGCTTTCATCTTCTTTAAAGCTTCGGCGATCTTCTGGTGAGGAAACGGACGAAAGACCCGCGGTTTGAGAAGTCCTATCTTCGTTCCTTCAGACCTCAGCTCATCGATGGCATCCTTGCATGTTCCGGCTGCAGAACTCATGACCACGATACATATGTCGGCATCCTCCATCCTGTATTCCTCGAAAAACCCGTATTCGCGGCCAAAGGCCTTGCCGAATTCCTTCCCGACCGCTTCGATGACCGGCGGCGCGTTCTCGATGCCTTCGATCTGGCTTCGCTTGTGCTCAAAATAGTAGTCGGTGAAGTCGATCGGACCCACTGTCATCTTCCGGTCAGTATCGAACAGAGGATAGACTGGCTTGTATTCGCCGATGAATTTCTTGACTTTAGCGTCATCCTCAACCTGGATGACCTCCATGGAATGACTGATGATGAAGCCGTCCAGACCGACCAATACAGGAGTCCTGACATCCAAGTGCTCGGCTATCCGGAAGGCCTGGATGAAATTGTCGTAAGCCTCCTGGCAGCCCTCTGAATAGATCTGGATCCAGCCGGAGTCTCTGGCCCCCATGGTATCGCTGTGGTCACCGTGGATGTTTATCGGCGCACTCAGAGACCGATTGACGATAGCGGCCACGATCGGAAGCCTCAAGCCGGCCGCGATATAGAGCATTTCCCACATCAGGGCCAATCCCTGGGAGGCAGTGGCGGTCATGACGCGTCCTCCTGCCGAAGCGGCTCCGATGCAGACACTCATGGCACTGTGTTCGCTTTCCGGACAGACGAATTCCCCGCTGATCAGGCCATCAGCCCTGAATTTGGCGATGGTCTCAACAATGGCCGTGGACGGTGTAATGGGATAGGCCGCAACCACGTCGGGATCGACCTGCCTGACAGCCTCGGCGATTGTCTGATTACCGTTCAGTGTCTTCAGTGTACTCATTTCTCTTTCCCTCCTGCCAACTCGATCTCCTCTTTAACCATGACGATGGATTTCTCCTTGGAGGGACACTCCACGGAGCATATCCCGCAGCCTGTGCAGTAGTCATAATTGATGCCTTTTACTTCTCCATCCTCGACCAGAATGGCGAAATGGGGGCAGTACAGCCAGCAGAAAAAGCACTGTATGCAGTTCTCCTCGATAAACTCAGGTTTCCGGCCTGAGCGTTGATGGTCCCGATGGTCAATTCTCTCCAGGTTTCTTTACTCATTCTTCCTTTACCTCCCTGAAAGCCCTGTCAATGGTTTTCATGTTCTTCTCCACGACCTCGCGCCGCAGTTTCTTGCCCAAAGAAATCCTTATCTTCTCCTTGAACTTTTTTAAGTCCATGAGCTCGGTGACTTTCACCAGAGCTGCCACCATAGGAACATTGGGGATGGCTCGACCCAGCTCGTCCGAAGCGATAGTGTAGGCATCCAGTGAATAGATTTTCTTTTCGTCCAGAGAAAGCCTCTTCCGGACGAGCGACATGTCAAAAGTGGTATTCATGATGAAGATCGCGTCGTCCTTCGCCCCACTGGTCACATCGACCGTCCCCAGCAGGGAGGGGTCAGTAACAATAACAATATCTGGGTAGTAGACCTGGCTGTGGGAGCGAATAGGCTTTTTGCTGATGCGGTTAAAAGCCAAGACAGGAGCCCCTCGTTTTTCAGCCCCGAATTCCGGAAAAGCTTGAACATGCAGGTCTTTTTCAGAAGAGAGTACGTCTGCTAAAGTTGCCGCGGCTGTCACGACACCTTGTCCTGCGCGGCCGTGCCAGCGTATCTCTATTGTCTCTTTCATTGAACCTCCTCAACTCAAAATAAAATCGATTCTTTCAAACATCCCCTTCGCCTGATGGAATTGAATAAGTATATATAAATCCTTTAAACGGAAATAAAGCCCCAGGTGAACTAAGCTTGATTCTCTGCTTTCCGGTCTTTCTCATTTTCAACTGTCTTTCACTTTTGCCCTGACCTGTCCTGAAGTCTATTCTTTTATCTCTGTCCTGCCTTCCAGGGCTTTCTTGATGGTGACCTGGTCCGCATAATCCAGGTCAGAACCCACGGGCAAACCCATAGCCAACCTTGTCATCCTGATGTTAAAATCCTTGAGAATCTTGGCCACAAAATGAGCGGTCGACTCCCCCTCCACAGTGGGATTGGTGGCGATGATAATCTCCTTGAATTTTCCCTCCTTCACTCTTTTCACCAATTTTTCTGTTTTAAGCTCATCTGGACCGACACCCTTTAGGGGCGAAAGGGTCCCGAGAAGAACATAATATCTTCCGTTATAAATTCCCGTTTTCTCGATGGAGGATATATTGAATGGCTCTTCAACTATACACAGGGCCTCGTCGTTTCGATTTGAATCAGAGCAATACTGACAGGGATCGATATTGGTCATGCTGTTGCAGACAGAGCAATAAAAAATATTCTGTTTGGCCTCCCTTATGGCAGACGAAAGACTCGCCACTTCATCCTGGGGAAGGGTGGTCAGGTAAAAGGCGATTCTCTGGGCCGTTTTGGCTCCGATACCAGGAATTTTCTTCAGTTCTTCGATAAGCCGGTTCAGAGGATTACTTTGCTCAACCATCAAAAAAGACCCGGGATCTTCAGTCCCATCCCCAGACTTCCCATTTTCTGGGACAGCTCTTCATCGACCTTTGCCCCTGCATCATTGAATGCGGCAAGGATCAAATCCTGGAGCATCTCCACGTCATCTTTGTTCACGACTTCAGGGTCGATGCAGACTGACATCAGATTTTTCTGCCCGTCAAGAGTGACAGTCACCATTCCCCCACCGCTTGTCCCTTCCACTCTCATTTCTGCCAATTCCTTCTGCAGTTTTTCCTGCATCTCTTTCGCTGCTTTGATCATTTTTTGCAGATTGGCTACACCTTTCATTTTCTTCTCCTTAAACGAGAAAACGATATTTTACTCTTTTTTTTCTGTCCTTTCTACAGGCTTGACGGACAGCACGCGGGCCTTGAATGTGTTCATGAAGGATTGAACGGAAGGGTCTTTCAGGGCCATCTCGATCTCTCTTTCTCTCTTGCCTTTTTCTTCTCCGATTCCAGGGGATAGCTTCTCGTCTCCTTCTCGAGGGACGTTCTCCGGGCCTTTTTTGTCCTGAATACTATTTTCAATCGGAGGAGTCTGGTTGGGGATGTTTCTCGGGAAAGGTTTGCCGGCCGGGGCCTTCATTTCCTTCTTGATCTCCTCCAGGTCGCGCACGATGTCCTTCAAATCCGTGATCTTCTTGAAATGGCTCAACTTGACTAAAAAAGCCTCCAGATAAATCCTGGGGTGGGAAGAAAATTTCAGCTCCTGTTCGCCCTGCTGCAGAACGACGAGGTAGCGAAGCAGCTCCTCCCGGGATGCCTGTTCTGCCTCCTTCATCAATTCGTTAATGTCCTCTTCATTCAAAGGCAGCAGCTCCTGGGGCTTTTTGATGGACCTGACCAGGAGTAAATTCCTAAAATGCTGAATCAGCTCTTTATAGAAAAACCTGAGGTCATAGCCGAATTCGATGACTTTTTCTACAAGAGGAAAAATCTCCTCGGATCTCTGACCCAGCACAGCTCCCGAGAAGGCGAAAAGGATCTCCTTGCTGATAGTCCCCAAAACTTCCTTTAAGTCCTCATCGCTGATGATCTCGCCGGAAAAAGCCACAGCCTTATCCAGCAGGCTCTGGGCATCCCTCAAGCTGCCGTCGGCAGCTTCAGCGACGAGATTCAAGCCATAAGAGGAGATCTTGATATTCTCCTTCTGAGTGATATCCACTAGATGGTTGATAATATCTTTCTGAGAGATCTTTTTGAATTCAAAATGCTGGCACCGGGAGACGATGGTTGCCGGAACCTTATGGAACTCGGTCGTGGCGAAAATGAAGACCGTGTGGGGAGGAGGCTCTTCCAGAGTTTTGAGAAGAGCATTGAACGCTTCTCGTGTCAGCATATGAACCTCATCAATAATGATGACCTTATACCGGCTGTGGATAGGTCTGTACTTGACTCCCTCCCGGAGCGACCTCACCTCATCGATCCCCCTGTTCGAAGCACCGTCGATCTCGAGCACGTCTACGGAGCGGTCTTCGTTTATCTCCTTGCATAATTCACATTTGTTACAGGGGGTGGCGGTGGGGCCTGACTGGCAGTTCAAGGCCTTAGCCAGGATCCGGGCTGCGGTCGTTTTCCCGACTCCCCTCATCCCGGAAAAAATATAAGCTTGTGCGACCCTGTTGTTTTTGATAGCATTCTGAAGAGTTTGGACAATAGGCTTCTGGCCGATCATCTCCTCGAAAGTCTGAGGCCTGTACTTGCGGGCATAAATCAAATAGGTCATTGTCGACAGGTGTTTGAAATCAGGTCAGGAAATTGAATTCCTTTTTAAAGGATATATTATCACAATTTTTCTCTAATTCAAAAAAAATATTTTGGAGTCGTAAGCAACTCTATCCCCGCGATGAAAGAAACATCTGACCTGATAGAAGTGAGGCGCCGGTTCCCCTCCATCCAAGCCAGGACCCTCCCACCCTCCACCATGGGCTTCGGATGGAGAAGAACAGGCGCCTTAGCAAATTACACCTCCATAATTAACTGTCACGGAAACAGTTTGGCTGGGTATGAATCATGAATAAGCAGAGAAGTCTCATCGAGATCCATGTGGCGGTCCTTCTGTTCGGATTGGCCGGGCTTTTTGGAAAATGGGTCACCCTTTCTCCTTTCATCATCGTCCTGGGCCGGGTGTTCTTTGCCAGCATCACCCTGGCCCTCCTGCTCTGGCTCTCCAGACAGAGCCTGAGAATCCCCAAGGGAAAAAATTCCGCGTCTCTCGTATTTCTCGGATTCATACTCTCCGTCCACTGGGTGGCTTTTTTCCAGTCGATCCAGGTGTCCACGGTCGCTGTCGGCCTCCTCTCCTTTTCTGCCTATCCGGTTTTCACCACCTTCCTTGAACCCCTCTTTTTCAGAGAGAAAATCATCAAAATCAACATCCTGTTTTCCCTGTTCTGTTTTGCCGGAGTGTTCCTCATCATCCCCCGTTTCGACCTCACCAACTCCACATTCGTGGGCGTTCTCTGGGGAATTCTGTCTGGACTGACCTTTGCCGTGCTCACCATTCTCAATAGAAAACTCACGCTTCAGTTCCCCAGTATGCTTATCGCTTTCTACCAGGACCTCTTCGCCACCCTGTTCCTCCTCCCCTTCTTTTTCGTTATCCAGCCATCTTTAAGCACCGACAATCTTCTTCTCCTTATCATTCTTGGCGTTATCTGCACCGCTGGTTCTCACACCCTTTTCATAAAAGGAATGAAGCAGGTAAAGGCTCAAACAGCCAGCATGGTCCATTTTCTAGAACCGGTTTACGGGATCATCTTCGCCTTCCTCCTGCTCCGTGAGGTACCTGCTCTACGGACCCTCCTTGGAGGAACCATCATCCTGGTGGGCCAGGTGTTTATAATCCTGAGCATCATCAAAGAAAGGAAAAATCATGTATAAAAAGTTCGACACCGAAATAGCAGTCCGGCCGAATGAGATCGATATCAACAGGCATGTCCATCAATCCGTCTACTTTGACTATGTCTTATTCGCAAGGTGGGACCAGATGAGGAGATGCTACAAGATGTCGATGGAGGAATTTTTCAAGAGAGGCTACTCCTGGGCGACGAAATCCGCTTCTTTCGAATTCCATAAGCCCCTGCACCTCGGAGACACGGTTGTGGTCAGAACCTGGATAAAAGAGGTTAAACAGAAAAGCGTGAGGGTCTGCTTCCAGATCCTCAGAAAAGAGACAGAAGAAATCACAACAGAGGGCGAATTTATCTATGTCCTGGTCAACGCGCGGACAGGAAAATCCGACGTCATTCCTGAGGATGTGGTGAGAAAATACTCTGTCTAGAAAAACCCGAAGCCGTTATTTCTTTTTCTTCTTGACCTTTTTCGTCGTTGTCTTCTTTTCTGTTTCCTTTTTCTCTGGTTCTTTTTTCTTCACGCCAACTTCTTTCTCATGCCTTTTCTTTATCTCCGTCTTCTCCTGCTCATGACTCTTTTTGAGCTGCTGAGTCTTCTCTCTGTATTCCGCATCGACCTTGGCTTTTTCAGTCTCGGTCCTGGCCGTCCTCTTCACTTCTTCCTTTTTCTGCTCGAGCTGCTTGATCTCAAGCTGCTGGCTTTCCTCTATCATCCTGATTTCTTTCTCTTGAATTTCTTTTATGCTTCTCTCTCTCCCCGGAGCTGCTTCTTCCCTCTCTTCTCTTTGAATCGTCCCCTGGGAAATCCTCTGTTTTACCTGTTCTTTCTGCAGGATTGTCTTGGGCTTGGCTGAATCGTTCTGCTTAATCTGAGGCCTGTAGATTTCAAGCGTATCCTGACTGACCCTTCCCGGCCCTGCTTTCTGGACATCTTTAAGCGCGTGCTTGGTTATATTGGTTTTCGTTATGCCCCGGACACGGTCATAGCCGATTCCCTCGTTGACTACCCTGTTGTTCCGGACATAGATGTTTGTCTGATGGACAGTGTAATTGATGATGGTCACGTTCCGCTCATAGGGATAAACATATTGATAAAGAGAAGGGCTCATGAAGAAAGGCCCTCTCACGAATATCCAATGTGTGTGCGGAATGGATACCCCGATACGTCCTATCCCTACTCCCGGGACAAAATGGACTCCAGGGGGGAGAGGCGCCCATCCGATGTACAAGTCGCTGGAACGCCAGGTCACCCAGCCCGGCCCCCAGACAGTCCCGGGCACCCAGTACCAGCCGAATTCCCCATCCCAGCCCCATCGACCGTAGTGGAAGGGAGCCCAACCCCAGGCAAAAGAAGAAGACCAGGTCCAGCCGTAATCTGTCCAGAGCCACTGACCCCGTGTATACGGACGCCAGCCGCGGTACATATTGTTCGGGATCCAGACATACCTGTAAGTCGGGTGGTAGACCCACATTCCGTAAGGAGAAAGGGAATCATAGAAATAGGAAACATCCATCCCCAGTGCTGGCGCCGGCGCTGGTGCGGGTGCAGGTTCAACAGGATATTCTTCAGGAGGAGGAGTTCCCTCACCAGAATAAGGGACATAAACCATACAGCTTGCCATAAAAAATAGACTCAATAAAAAAATTAACACGATTTTTTTCATTATCAGCCCTCGCTCATTGAGATAGTAATATGATAAAAGACTTGGAAATTTTTTTCAACCCTTAAAAAAAGTCCACAAACATCTCTGCTTCCATGAAGGAGGAAATATCTGACCAAATGTAAACGCAGCAAATAGGTCCGCTCAATAGAGGATGTCAAACGAATGATTGCGTTAAAATGAGGTTGAGAAATGCAGTGACGGTTGCTCTCCTTCCGGAGCCCCTGAAGGAGTGAGGGTCTTGGCAAGGATGGAGGGGAACCAGCCGCTTTAACAGATTAAACCTCCATTCTTAGCCGTCTTGGAGATAGAAATGTTCCCACAGAGTGCTTCAAAAAATGTTCTTTATCAGATTTTCTTGAAAACCTGATGGACACGCTTAAAGGCCCAGTGAAGGTCCTTCTGTTTGATGATCAACGGCGGCGCAAAACGGATGACATTCTCATGGGTCTCTTTGCAGAGAAGCCCTTCTTCCTTCAGCGCTTCACAGAATCGTCTTGCTCCCCCGGCTTCAGGCTTCAATTCGATCCCGAGGAGAAGGCCTTTTCCTCTGACCTCCTCAATATATCGGCTCTTGAGCGTTTTCAGTTTTTCCAAGAAATAGTTCCCCTGTTCAGCGGAATTCTCGACCAGTTCTTCATCCACAATCACCCGCAGAGCTTCCCGCGCCACGGCACAGGCCAGGGGATTGGCGCCGAAGGTCGAGCCGTGCTCTCCCGGCTTGAAAAGGCCGAGTATGTTCCGGGGGGAAAGCACGACAGAGATGGCATAGCAGCCTCCTCCCAGAGACTTGCCGAGGATGAGCACATCCGGTTTCACGCCTTCATGCTCACAAGCCAAAAGCTTCCCGGTCCGGCCCAGGCCCGTCTGGATTTCATCGGCGATGAACAAGACGTTGTGCCTCTGGCATATTTTTTTGGCTTCTTTAATGTACCCCTCGGGCGGGATGTTGATCCCTGCTTCCGCCTGGATAGGTTCCACCAGAAAGGCTGCTGTGTAGGGGTTCATGGCCGCTTCCAAGGCAACGGTATCGCCATACGGAACCGTGATAAACCCGGGGGTGAAGGGACCAAAATCTTTCCTGTAAAGAGGCTCGGAGGAGAAGCTGATGAGGGTTATGGTCCGTCCGTGGAAATTGTTGGAACAGGCAATGATCTCTGCCCTGTCCTGAGGGATTCCTTTTGTCTCGACGGCCTCGGCTCCGGAATTCATCGGAAGCGCCATCTCATAGCCGGTCAACTCACAGAGTTCCTTGGCCAGCAACGGCCACTGGTCATTCCGGAAAGCACGGGAGGTCAGAGTGAGCTTTTCGGCCTGGCTCTCCAAAGCCTTTATGATCCGGGGATGGCAGTGACCCTGGTTGACCGCGGAATAGGCGCTCAAAAAATCAAGGTATTTCTCTCCCTCCACATCCCAGACCCATATGCCTTTTCCTCTGGTGAGGACGATATCCAGAGGGTGATAGTTATGAGCTCCGTAAAGATCCTCGAGTACGATATAATCCTTGGTGTCCATCGCTTCTCCTTCTGGGCAGAGATTTATCGGGATTCGAACCCACGGTACGGCATCTAGCCGCACACACGCTTTCCAAGCGTGCTCCTTAAGCCACTCGGACACCTCTCCACTCCTGCCTTTCTGCCTCTGGTATAAATAGAAAGAAAGATTAAGTTATCAAAAAAAGCCTGTCAGGTCAATTTGAGACATTCCCCTGTAACCATTACCAATACGTTTTCGTGAAACTATAGATAATCACAGTAAAGATTATAAAAATTGTATGTTACGCAATAATCAAAAGTGGATAGTATGTAAAAATCATAACTGGACAAAAAGTGGACAGAAAGTGGACAAGGGGGGAAGAGGGAGTATGGTAGAACCTTCGTTTTTAAGGAGGTTCTACTATGAGTGGGCAACTTCATAAGCGTCTTTCCAAAAGTTTTGTGGAAGAAATTTTAGAGGCCTTTAACGACCATCGAGTCAGTGAAGAGAAGGCCTGCGAGATGCTGGGTGTTCGCAGATCACGGCTCTATGAGCTTCGCAAGCGCTGGCTACGATGCCTGGTGGGGAAAAGGCCGTTTGAGCTGTACGGTCGACGGGAGAGCGCGTTTCATCGCTTACCGGGCGAGGAGGAACGCTGGCTGCATGAGGAATTCGCTTTCATTCGACGGAAGGCAGTGGTGCATCGGGACCGGTTTAACTTTGCAGTCTTGGCAGAGGAAGCCGAAAAAGCCTTTGGGCATCCGTTTCATAGGGCAACGCTTCGTGCTTTTGCCCTTCGTCATGGCTACTATCGGGCTCTTCCAGAGGAGAAGAAGAAAGTCTTTGTTAGGTTTGAGACGCCGGGGCCGGGGTTCCTTTTCCAGCACGATTGTTCCGAGCATCGGTGGATCCCTGCGCTTGGCGGTTATCAGCATCTGATCTTGACCAAGGACGACTACTCGCGGATGTTTGTGGAAGCGCAACTTTTTGAAAAAGAAGGTAGTTTTGAACATCTGTGCGTAGCCCGGAAGGCTGTGGAGCGATATGGTCGGCCAGAAGCTTACTATGTTGACCAACACAAAATCTTCCGCTTTGTCGAGCATCAAGGGGTTCATGTGCGTTACCGCGTAGGGTTAGATGAGGCTGAAGGCCAGTTTAAGAGAGCTCTCCGGTCGCTGGATATTGGACTCATTTACGCGGCAGAAGGCTCTCCAGAATCCAAAGGGAAGGTGGAGAAGGCCTTTGATTATTTTCAACGTCGCATTCCTTATCTCTGCGAACGGCATAAGGTTCGTGATGTTGGAGAAGCTCAAAAGATCGTTG
>SMTZ1_10008406_pt1 | contig 10322 bp, 8 predicted proteins | sample DeeMarSWOR136_30_FD_25667 | JGI IMG/M metagenome (IMG submission 25667) | reverse complement strand
TCATTTGTCAAGCAAAATTTTAAACCCTTTTCAAAATTCTGGGTTGACCCAAACCGGATTATGCTAAACCAACCTCAATGTATCCAGGTCGCCAGGTAAAATAACCCGGCCGGTAAAGTTTCTCCTTATCTCTTCCAGAACCGTACCAAGGGAATACTTAACCTCAGAGGTAAAGTGGATGGGAATCAATACCCGTGGATTAATCTGGCTGGCTATCTTACCCAGACTCAGGCTTGAGGTATGCATCCTGGCAAGCTGGGGATATTGCTTAAAGAACCTTGACGGCGCAAAGCAATCATGAACCAGATAATCGCAGCCCTGCCCAGCCCGAATCAAATCCTTACTCTCTGCTGTGTCGCTTGCATAAACCAGACTGACTCTGCTTTTTTTAAAAAGGAACTTTAACCCGAGGGAATCGGCACTATGCCTTAGCTTAAATGCGAAAGCTGAAATTTCATTGGAATCATAGAATGGCTTTCTGCTACTGCGCTTCACCGGCCTATAAATTATTCTGGGATATTTCGCCGTATCTCCTAACTTAAAAAGCCTCCTCAAAGACCTGACTAATTTTATTGTTTTTGGGTGAGCAAATATTCTTATCCGGTCATTCAATTTATAGCGGGAGTGTAATAATGAAACCAGCCCATATATATGGTCGGGGTGACTGTGGCTGAGAAAAATATCCTTGATTTGGCGGTAATCCAGGCCTAATTTAGCCAATTTGACCAATAAACTCCCCGGGGTATCAATGAGAATCCTGTCTTTTCCTGCGCTTAATAGGATTGAGGTGTTATCGCGCTTAATAGAAGCAATTGCTGCCGAGGTTCCTAAGAAGGAAATCTTGACCATAATAATAAACAAGGCCTGATTCTAAAAAAAATAAAAATCAGGCCTTGGTTTTAACCGAAGTGATTACAGTTTGACTACGTTTGAAGCTTGCTCTCCCTTGGGACCTTGAATAATGTCGAATTCCACTGCTTGACCTTCCTGTAGAGTCTTATAGCCCTCTCCCTTAATCGCTGTATGATGCACAAACACATCCTTACCATTTTCAGTGGCAATAAAACCATAACCCTTCTGATTACTGAACCATTTTACTGTTCCTTTTGCCATTTCTTTACTTCCTGCCTCCTTTCAAAACTAACCGGTTAAAACAAAAAAGCCGTAAGAAGGTTCTCCTACGGCTGTTACATTCACTTCTTATTTTCTCTATACCACCGCATTACTCACTCAATCTTACTACACCATCCAGAATTCACAACTGTAACAGGATGTACAATAATATTATAGTATATTTTTATTCCTGTCAAGAATTATTTAAAGTAATTTGCCTCCTGCGCCTTTAATTACTCATTCATATCTCATTCATGGAGTGGTACTTAAAGGAATGAAGTTTAAACAATGGTGCGGGGGTTATTTGAATTATTAAGTTTTTTAAATACTGTAGGGTGATGAATAATCTTCTCTGTTATATCATCGACTATAGCATAAATACAGGGGATAATAATCAGGGTCAACCCTGTGGCAAAGGTCAAGCCCCAGGCAATGGCTAAAGCCATTGGCTGCAGAAATGGGTCTCGCCCGCCGATTCCGTAAGCCACCGTGCTGATACCGGCAACTGTGGTTAAAGTGGTGAGTATAACTGGCCTGAACCTTAAATTGCCTGCCTGGATAATAGATTCTCTCCTTGAGATACCCCGGGCACGCAGCTTGTTTATAAAATCCATCAGCACAATAGAATCATTAACCACTATTCCGGTCAGGCCGATTACCCCCAAGAGTGCAAAGAAACTTATAGGTTCGCGGTGAAGCAGTAAGGCAAATACTACCCCGATTAAGCCAAAAGGTATGGTAAGCATTACTACAAAGGGCTGAACCAGGGAATTAAACTGGGTTGCCAGGATAAGAAAGATTAAAAGGAATGCTAAAAGAAATGCCGACATTAGACTCCGCAGAGACTCCTGGGTCTCCTCCTGCTCTCCGCCATATCTGATTGTGTATCCAGGATAATCAACGCTTATGTTCTTAAACTTATTATTAAGCAATTGGTTGGCTTTTGCCGAGGTCATCCTTTTATTGTCGACCTCTGCGCTTACAGAGACAAATCTCTTCCCATCCAGATGCCTGGCCGAACGAAGGCCCTGGGTTTCCTTTATAGAGGCGATGGTGTTTAATGGAATAAGTTTTGCGAATTTATTTGCAATGACTAAATTATCAAAAATATCCAGCCTGTTTCTCTGGTGTTCTGGCAGCCGAACCCTAACATCTATTTCTTCCTCTGCTTTTGTAGGTTTTATAGAGGTGGCTACTAATCCTTCAAAGGCATTGCGCACAGAAGAAGCAACCTGACCCATGCTAAGGTAAGCGCTACTGGCAGCCTCCTCGTCAACTACCACATGCAACTCCTTGTCTCCCAAGTCATAACTATCCGTAATATCCGCGACACCTTCTAACGAATCCAAATAATCTTTAATCTGAGACACAATATTATTTATGACCTTGTAATCCTCGCCCCTTACCCTTGCATATACAGGCTTGCCCACTGGAGGACCCTCTCTGAATTCCCTAAAATAGAGCTTCTGGAATCCGGTTATCTTTTTCAATTCAGACCTGTACTCATCAACAATCTCCTCAGCGGTTTTCTTTCTGGTCTGGCTGGGTGTAAGATAAACATTAATCTGGGCAAGATTACTTCCCCTTCTTAAGTCTGGGTCAAACCCCCGCTCCTCTTCCAATACTCCAATCTGAGTCTCGTATGTATCGACATATTCCGCAGGCATACCTGCGACTAAATCCTCAACCGGTTTGATAAGCATTTCCATCTTATCAAGCGGTGTGCCAATCTCAGCTTCTGCACGAATCATAAATTGCTCAACTCCTCTTGCGCTAAACAGGATAAAGGGCATAAAGAACCTGGCTATAATAACAGTAATCGTGAACAACAGAAATATTCCCAAACAGACCTTATATCTGTTCTTCAATGCCTTGATTAATAAAATCTCGTATTTCTTAATCATGCTCCTTAACCAAGGGGCTTTAGGTCTATGCTCGCCCTTAATATCCTTGCTGGTGGCTATGGGTTTGGTAAAATCCGCCAGATGCGAGGGAAGTATGATAAAGGCCTCTATTAAGGAAGCTCCCAGGGCAATACAGATAACCTTGGGAATCTGCGAAATAAATTTACCGATTAATCCGGTGGTAAATATCAGCGGAGAGAAAGCAGCTATTGTAGTAAGAACCGTGGCAAAGACTGGAGCGATTACCTCGCTGGTCCCTTTGATGGCTGCCTCTTTCGGTAACATCCCTCCTTCAACGTATCGATAGACATTCTCCGAAATAATTATTCCGTCATCTACCAGCATGCCCAATACTACAATCAAGCCGAACATGCTGATCATATTAATGCTCATGCCTGACAAATCCATTATCCAAAAGGTGGTAAATAACGCTATGGGGATACCTAAGGCTGTAAAAAAAGCGGGACGGGGATGAAGAAACAGAAATAGTGTCGCCACAACAAACATGATGGCAAAGAACCCGTTGGAACGCAAAACATTAAGCCTCCTTTTTATATAAAAGGATAGATCATAAAATGTCTTTATGCTTAGCTCCTCGGGGGCTTGATTCTCAAAGAGCTTTATTGTTTTATGTACATCCCTTACTATATTAATAGCATCTGCCTTTTCTCTCTTTACTACAACCAGGGAAATAGCGCGCGTGCCTTCGGTTTTATTGACCGTATTTTCTTCTTCAAAGGTATCCAGAACAGTCGATACATCCTTAATCATCAACTGATTGCCTTCGGTATTGGAGCGAATAACCACATTCTCAATCTCTTCTTTTGTATAAAACTCTCCGGTAGTCTTTACATTAAATACGGAATCCGCGGTTTCAATCTTTCCTGCGGGCAGGCCTATATTTCTCCTGTTTAGACTATCTACAATCTCATCAAATGAGACATAATAAGACCTCACTTTCTCTAAATCCGGCTGAACCCAGAATTCCCTGTCCCTGAAGCCCCTCCTTTTTACAGAAGCCACACCATCAATATCAATCAGCGCATCCTCTAAATCCTCAGCATATTTTTGTAACTCTAGCTCCGGCAGATTGCCGCTTAGAGAAACGATAATAACGGGTATCTCCTTTGAGGTTATCTCGGTCACCAGCGGCTTCTCGCTATCTCCGGGTAAATCCATTACTCTATCCACTGCTTTCTGAATATCGTCAATAACCTTTCTCTTGTCCTTTACGTCAGGATTGATCTTCATAACGATGGTAGAAAGGCTCTCGCTTGAAATAGAGCTAATCTCATCTATATTATCAACTTCTTTTAATTCGTTCTCTAAGGGAGTAGTCACCAGTCTTTCTACTTCCTCAGGCGTGGCACCGCTATAGATGGTATTCACATTCACTACATCAAAGGACACCTCCGGGAATGCCTCTCTTCTTAAATGGAACATCGCGGACACCCCTGAGACTATCAGGAATACGGATAGCAAATTAACAAAAAGTGAATGCCTAACCGAGAATTGTGCTAACGTCTTCATATTGCATCCTTGAAGTATTGGTCAAGAAGTGTGTTCTCCTTTAAGGAAAGCTCAATCAACGCCTGTTTGTAATCCATAAGGGCTTGAGTATATAAAAGCTCACTTAACAGCAAATCGTCCTGGTAGCGGATGATTGTATCAGTATCTGAACGACCATACTGATAAGCTTTTAATTCTGCTTCTAGCTTCTCCTCCTGTAGATTAACAACATTTTTCTGCTTTCTTGCTCTCTGCTCTAAGATATCGCAGTTTCTTACGCTGTCTTTTATATCCACGAGGATTTTGCATTCTGTCTTCTTTAAGTTAATAAGTGCCATTGCCTTCTGTATCTTGGCTTTGTTAAATTCAGACCTTGCCTGACTATTCTGCAGCGGCAATGTTACCTTCAACCCCAGGAAATATTCCGGATTATCCTCTGAGCTTATATTTTTGAAGGCCTGCGAAAAATGATTATTCAGGCCGTTCCTGCGAACTGAGGCCTCAAGATTGATCTCGGGCCAGAGATTATTCTTGTCCATGACCAATTTTATTTTCTTTGATTCTACCTCATTCTTGGCTAAAGAATAATCTCTGCGGTGCTGGAATGCTGCCTTTAGTGCCTGACTTAACTCTATGGCTTCAGAAACCAAATCTAGCGTTTCCTTGGGCAGGATTGTCTTATCCAGATTATCCAGGTTTAAGAGAAGTTTAAACTCATTTATATAAAACTCCAATTCATTCTGTGCCAGGAGCAAATCAATCTCTCTCTGTCTGAGATTTGCCTCTGAGGCAATCAGTTGAGGTTTCTCAATAATCCCTCTTTGGAATTTCTCCTGGTTAATCCGGAATAACTCCTTAGCCTTAAGCAGCATATCCTGCCTGATTGTAAGCAGGCTTAAACACTGTGCTACCCGCCAATAGGTCTCCTGGACCACTGACAGGGTCTGTTCAATCTTATCCAGGGAAGTATACTGGGCATTCTGAATATCAATCTTGGTAATCTTGATATTCGAGCGATCTCTGATACCAAAGAAATTTCTTCCCAGTTCCTGTTTTAGGGTTAATTTAGCTGAGGAGTCATGAGCAGGGTTCACCTCTACAAAGGAAGAATCAGTCCAGTATCGCTGGTTATCAAAATCTAGCCCTAAGGTGGTGCCTGTGGGCAGCTTCTGAGAAATACCAAAATTATAATTGTGAGTTTCCTGGCTGGTGCCTGCTAAGCTGGAGGCAGTTTTCTTCCGGTCATCTTTAAATTGAGCCTCTGCTTCGATAATTGTATCGTATATGGACCTGGCGCTATCTAAGTCGGTCTCCTTAAGCTGGGCATCGAATTTAGCCAACTGGATATCAAAGTTATTGTTAAGGGAAAGTTGACTGACCTCCTCTAATGTTAAATAAACAGCATCTTCGCCTTCGGACGAATTAGCATATCCAGCAGGATAAATGTCTTCCTCGCCAATAGAATAAGTTGATAAAGCAAGGCTAAGGAATATTAAAATAATAAGTATTTTTTTATGCATATTCTTTGTTTAAAACCTCAACAATCCTCTTTAAGATCTTGAGATAGTTCTCCCTTTCTTCATCGGTTAAATGTAGCAGGATTGTATACCATCTTTTTTGAATCTCAGAGAGAAGATTCTCTACCAGCTTCTTTCCTTTATTGGTAAGCTCGACATTGACTACGCGGCGGTCAAATCTATCATGGGTACGCTTCAAATAACCGCTTCTGGTGAGCCTATCGACTACGCCCGAAATCGTAGGGGCAGAAACGCGCATCTCCTGGCTTAAGACGCCTACCCTCGTATTTTCCTTTTCATAGATTCTCATTAACGTAACCATTTGCGAGGTAGTTACTTGCCCAGCGGCAAAAAATCCTGCCCGTAAACCCCTGAGTAATTTAGGCACCAACCAAGAAATCTCTTCAGCAATAGCCTTGACTCTCTCCATATTTACCTCCGGGTAAATATATCAATTTAATTAATAATGCTAAATATTTATTTAGCTAAATAAAATATTAACATAGAAAACCATATTTGTCAAGTTTTATTTATACGGACGCTCTGCGTAAGTAAATAAGGAATTCAGGATGGGCTTCTTAAGGTATGGCTGTTTTTGAAATTACCATGCTGCAGCGGGCGATGCTTGAATCTTCTGATTTTGGGCTAATATTATATTGTTCAATTTTTAATAGGCTATTGGAATCCTCAATACTATACATAAAATTAATAATCTGTTCCATCTGCGCCTCACAGCTTAAATTCACCAGGTACTTCCTGTAAACATCCTCCTCCTTTATACCTGTGGGCTTGATATCAATTAAATAAACTGAGGTTTTATTTGCCAGGCTCCCGATTTCCTTTAAAAGCAGGGTAGTTACCTCCTCCGTGGATAGGTCTTGGACGGAATATGCGGCGTACTTTTTTCTCTCCTGAATTATCCTTTCTTTCTGCGCTAATATATGCAAGTCTCTCTGTATCAGCGTCTTCTCCTGTTGGATTTCTTCATCCAGAGACCTCATCTTTGAAAGGACCGGATAAATTATCAAGCGGTCAAGAATTATCAGGGAGACGACAGCTGCGGCAATATAGAAAATGGTCCTCTCTCTTTTTGATAAATGGGAGACAAATGTATAAAACCTTTTAATATCTATCATCTAAAGTGCAAATCAGGGCAAAGTCAGATACGTCCTTCTCGCCCTTCTTCCTGCTTCTGGTATAACGCGTTTCTACCTTTTTGAAATACGCCGATTCCCCTAAGCTATCAACAAAAGAAAAAACAGAATCCATGGTTTCTGCGGTGCCCTCAACCGAAAAAGATCCCTTGTTGTCGAATTTAAGGTAACTGATATTTATATCTAAAGGCAGGGCATCGTAGATTTCCGTCAAAACCTCCAAAGAGAAACCGCGCGCCGACAGGATATTTCTTATTGTTTGATTCTTTTTAAAACTCTCCTCTAACTCCTCTGCCTCCTTATGTATCGAATCATAACGGGAGGATAAATTTCTCAAATAACTGCTTTTAATATAAATCTTGCTAATTAATACGCAATAGATTAACACAAATCCAGCCATTGCCAGAATTCCTGTCTTGATAATCTCCCTTCCTCTTTGCTTCAGCGCCTTCTCTAATTTTATCTCCTCCGGCATAAGGTCCAGCTTCATCTCCTCATTGCCAAGCAGACAGGCAGCTACGCCCAGGAAGGATAAGCGACTGCTTGAGGAAACGCTTCTAATTGCCTTTTGCGAAAGAGACAGGGAATTCAAATAGAGTAGGTTTTCAACTGGAATATGTAAATCCCTATTTAAGATATCCGCCAAGCCCGAGAGTTCATCAATAGCTCCGGAGATAATGAATCGGGCAGGCGCCCTCTCAATATCTTCACCCGTATAAGCCTCCATAGACTTCTTAACCTCTTCAATAAACTTGGGTTCGTATTTTTCTCTCTCGAGCAATAGGTGTTGTGTACCAATGGGTATATTTCGAATGAATATAACTCTATCCGCTTGACTGACTAAAAAGTCAGTAAACCCCTGATCAATATGCATGATGCTTGTGGGAGATTCAAGATGGCTGAGTCTTAAGCTTTTTGAGAGGATATAGCTAATGCCCTCTGGGGCAAAGAGTATACGTTCAACGGATAGTTGCGCCCTGTCCAAAATTTCTAATTGCCTGCGGATAAGGCTGCGTGTAGCGATAACCAGGAGAACCTTGCTGTAGTTTTGTTTATAGGTTCCGATATTTATATAGTCGATAATTATCTCGTCTCGCGAATAGGGCGTATGCCGGGATGCCTGCAGATTTATAATCTCCCTGATTTCCTCAGGGTTGCGCGAGGGTATCTCGATATTCTTGGTTATAGTCAAAAATGAGGGTATGACTGCCAAAACCCTTGGCTGGGATATCTGAAACTTCTTCAATATCTGCTTTATAACCTTGGAGATATCCTCTTCGGACAGATTCTGAATATTATAGCTGGTAAAATCCAGGATTTCTCTTTTGGTCGGAGAAAGACTCATCTGGGCAATTTTTAAATCATAACTGCTCATATCAATTGCCACGAGATCTCTGTTTACGAGCATCGATTTAGCCCTCTTTCCAATATAAAATTTCCCCTTCCCGGTTAAATATGCAGATAATCTGTGATTCTCGCTTGCCTAAAGACGCTATTGATCTGACCATAAAATTGCTGGAGCTAACCGAGAATACGCCTGCGGATATCAAATTACCCAAATTAACCGATTCCTGGACAGATAATTCAGAAAAATCATCAAGTCTGGCTATGATTTCAGAAGGCGAAGTAAAAATATTATCGTCGCCTGTTGCCTCCAGCCTGTCCTTTCCGCAGCGAAAAGAGATAATCTTATCTGTTAAATCCATCCCTAAGTTTAAAGCCAGCAGGACCTCAGCCGGTGCAGTATTAATATTTATTTTATTATTACTATAAATAGTAATATAATTTTTTAATTTTTCAAGAACTTCTGAACTCATGCCTTTAACCAGAAGCAACTCATCAAAAACCTCAAAGTCGGCATCCTTGGCCTCGTAGGGAAGCGCTAAATTCCGGTAATAACTGTCCTCGGCACCGCCCGCAGGGATAGATAAATCACTGTTATTATCCCTCCAATCAACAATCGCAGCAGCCAGGTTCTGTGCCTCTGCCTCTTCGAAATCAGTAACAATGGCAATCAACTGCTGGATAGTGCCTAATTCAGCCTTATTTAAATTTAACTTTCTCTCCTCATCAATCATGCCGTATCTGGTTTCCTCAAGGCCTGATTGATTTAGATAACTATAACCGACATTAAATTCGCCCAAGCCTATACCAACAGCCTTAAATACAGCCGGGCTATTGCTCCAGGCTTCATTTAAGGCATCGACCTCAACTGCCTCTTCATTTTTCAATTCGGCAATTGCCTGCTTGACCCCTGCCTCAGCAATAAAATGCAAACTGTCGCGGCTGTTAAGTCGCTCTATCAAGGCAATCTTACCCCTTACCCCATTACCCAAATATACTGCAAATACAGTCAATAAGCACAGTGACCAGAGAGCAATCAATAATATACTACCTGCTCGCGCTCTCATGGATGATGCTAAGGAAGCCTCGCGTTTAAGTTGAGTCCTGCCGCCAAGATTGAGCAAGAGGCAGGTTGATGCTCCTAGTAATCCTGTTAGGCTGCTGTTCATTATCGAATCCCAGTTCTATTCTAACGGCTAAAGGCAGGTAATCTTCCCGCCATGTCTCTATCCAGAGATATTCCCGCGCCTTCTCATCGTAAAAATAATAACTAAACCTCAAATAATCAATGTCTTTTAACAATTCCTGCCTGAAGCCCATATCGCCTTTATAGAGCTGGCTGTAGTTCTTATGCTCCCTGACCAGCTGCCTGTTTATCTTATCGTAATAATAGGTTACCTGTCCGATATCCGTTCCCTGAGGCTGGATTGAGCCTGGTGTAACCACAAAGGCAGCAAAGGCAATCCTGTCGCAGTCTCCCTGAAACGTAATTGTACTGAATTCAAAGGTATTTCTTAATTCCCTGGCAATCCGTTCAAAAAAAATATTAATATCCTCCTGGGCAACTGCCAAATTCAGGCGTTGCCAAATCCTTATCCCGTTACTCAACGTGGTAAAGAGTGCCAGCCCGATTATTGAAATCATTGCCAGCACAATCAGCAACTCAACCAGCGTAAATGCGCTTTGCGCTTTGCATTTTGAGCTTTGCTTTTTGCGTACAACGCACAATGTACGACGACGCACAATAAAATTATTCTGATACATAATTCGAGATATAGGCT
>SMTZ1_10008404_pt1 | contig 10322 bp, 7 predicted proteins | sample DeeMarSWOR136_30_FD_25667 | JGI IMG/M metagenome (IMG submission 25667) | reverse complement strand
TTTATCAAAGATAATCGGATCTCCTTTTTTTTGTTTTATCTCAACTGGAATAATTTCATCTTTAAACCATCCGTTCTCTGTTGCTTTTGCTGCTTTTTGATGACTTCCAAGTGCAAATTTATCACAGTCTTCCCTTGTGATATTATGCTTTTCTGCAATAACCTCACCAGTATTTCCCATATGAAAATTATTATAGACATCCCATAGACCGTCATTTACCATTGAATCAACAACTTTTCCATCAAACAATCGATATCCAAAACGAGCTTTAGGAAGAAGATAAGGACAATTTGTCATACTCTCCATTCCACCAGCAACAATTACATCTGCATCTCCACATTTAATTGCTTGAGCAGCACATACAATTGCTTTAAGTCCTGACCCACACACTTTATCTAAATGAAATGATCCAACTTCGTAGGGTATTCCTGCACCAATTGCAGCTTGTCTTGCAACATTTTGACCAAGACCTCCAGATACTACATTTCCCATTATAACTTCATCGACATCGTTGGGTTTTATCTTTGCTTTTTTAATTGCTTCTTTAATTATGATACTTCCAAGTTGTGGTGCTGAAAAATCCTTTAATGCTCCAGCAAACTTTCCTTGAGCTGTTCTAGCACCAGATACAATAATAACATCTTTCATATGTTAAACCTCCTCCAAATATCAAATGCAGACAGGCAATATGATTAATACTTAAAACATTTTCCAAAATTAATCAACATTAACTTTAAGTAAACAGATATCTCCAAGCTTTGCTTCTAAAATGTCTCCTTTTTTTATTTCACTTACACCTTCAGGGGTGCCTGTCAAAATTAAATCTCCAGGTTCTAGCGTCATAATTTTTGATATGTACTCAATAATTTCTTCAATTGAAAAAATCATAAAACTTGTATTTGATTTTTGTCTTTGTTTACCATTTACCATTAAAGAAATTTCAAGATTTTGAGGTGATTTAATATCTTTTTTTAAAACAACCTCGCTAATCGGTGCAAAGGTATCAAAACTTTTTGCAATTGTCCATGGCCATCCCCTTTTTTTCATTTCTGACTGAATATCTCTAGCGGTAATATCAAGAGCAACTAAATAACCTAGAATATAATCCATTGCATCTTTTTTTGAAATGTTCTTACATTTCTTTCCAATAACAACTCCCAATTCTACTTCATGATGAATGCTTTTAGACATTTTTGGAATTTTTATTGTATCTCCATTAAATATTACGGAACTTGCTGGTTTAAGAAAAATTACAGGTTCTTTAGGAATTTCAGATTTCATCTCCTTTGCATGTTTTTTATATGATCTTGCCAGACAAACAAGTTTTCCTATTGAAAGATCTCTTTTAATTTTATCTTTGAAAATATAATTAGTCATGTACCTTGAATTGAATTTTTCAATTTAAAGATTTCATAAATTAATACTTTATCCTTTTACTTAATAGAAATATTTATAATAATAACCTATTTCTAATCTTTCTATGAATCTTAAAGGAATAAAAGATATTATAAGTAAAAAAGATATAAAATGGATACAGGTTCATTTTACTGATATCATCGGCGGATTAAGAGTTTTACATATACCAGCAAACCGTTTTTTAGATGATGATATCATTAAAAAAGGTATTAATTTTGATGGATCCTCAATTGGGTTTCGTAAGGTAGAAAAATCTGATATGATAGCTCGTCCTGATATTGATACCTTCAAACCTTTGCCTTATAAAAAAGACGAGGCGATGATTCGTGCAGATTTATATGATACAGATTATAAGATATATCGAGCCGATCCAAGAAATATATTAAAAAAGGCAGTAGAAAAGGCAAAAAAAGATGGTTATGATGAAGTAAAAATTTCACCAGAGATGGAATTTTGCTCCTTTAACTTTAAAGAGTCTGACCAAGATGGAGATAAAATCGAAAAAACAAGCTATTTTTCGCCACCACCATTAGATAAATTAATGGAATATAGAAAAAAATTATCAGATTTTTTAATGGAAAGTGGCTACAAGGTAAAATATCAACATCATGAAAAAGGAAAATTTCAACATGAAATTGAAGTAACGGAATTGGAATCTCTTGAAGCAGCTGATTTCTGCATTTTTTTCAAATTTTTGGCTCGAGAAATCGCTTCACTATTTGATATAGATATAACATTTATGCCAAAGCCTTTTTCAGATGAAGCAGGTAATGGAATGCATGCGCATATTGCTTTATACAAAAAAGGAAAAAATATGTTTCTTGATTCATCAAATCCTTATAATTTAAGTCAAATAGCTATCTATTTTATTGGTGGAATTCTTGATCACTCTAGAGGAATTGCAGCTCTGGCAAATCCTACACTAAACTCATATAAAAGACTTATTCCAAATTTTGAGGCACCAATTTATATTGCTTGGGACCAATATAACAGAAGTAGTTTGATTAGAATTCCTGCCAGAAAAAATGTGGATATTGAAATAAGAAATGCAGATCCAGCAGCAAACCCATATCTTTTATTTTCAGCACTTATTTATGCTGGTCTTGATGGAATTAAAAAGAAGATTTCCTACAAACCTGTTTCTAGAAACATTTATAGTATGAATTCTGAGGAAATTAAAAAATATAAAATAAAACAACTTCCAACAAATCTTATGGAAGCTCTTGAAGAATTTGAAAATGACGATGTTTTAATAAATGGTATCGGAAGAGATGCAGCTGATTTATTTATTGAAAAGAAAAGAAATGAATGGAATAGATATATGGGTGAAATAACAGAGCTTGATTATGAATTTTATTTTAATTGTTAACAGAAAGCTCAATTTTCTTTTATTTTTAATTATACCTAAAGTTTCATTAATATATTATTAATACCGTGTTTGGGAGTTTATGAAGTTTGTTCCAAATTCATCTGTAAAAACCCTAATGCTTAAAGAATTGGGACTAAACAAAATTGATGATTTATTTTTAGACATACCTCAAAAAATTAAAATTAAAGGTTTAAATCTTCCTGATGGGTTAACTCAACAAGAAACAGAGAAAAAACTAAAAAATATTGCTGCTAAAAACAAATCTTATAATGATTTTTTATGTTTTTCAGGTGGTGGAATAAAACCTCATTATATTCCTTCAATTGTAAAAACATTAACCAGAAGATCAGAATTTTACACAGCTTATACTCCTTATCAATCCGAGGCAAGCCAGGGTTTTCTTCAAGCTATGTTTGAATATCAAAGTATGATTGCTGAAATTACTGGTATGGATGTTGCAAATTGCTCACTTTATGATGGTGTTACATCGCTATCAGAAGCAGCACTGATGTGTGCTAGAATAACAAGAAAAAATGAGTTTATCATTCCTCATAACATATCATGGGAAAAAAAATGTGTTTTAAACAATTATGCAAAGGGACCTAAAATAAAAATAAAGGAAATTCCCTATGACTATAAAACTGGAAAAATTGATATCGAAGAGCTAAATAAAAAAATTGATGAAAATACAGCAGGTGTATATATTGAAAATCCTAATTTTTTTGGGATATTTGAAGATAATAATAATGAAATTAATGATATCATAAAAAAAGCTGGTTCTTTGTTTGTTGTTGGGGTTGATCCAGTTTCTCTTGGTATTACAAAAAGCCCTGGAGAGTATGGTGCAGATATTGTAATTGGTGAAGGAAGAGCATTAGGAAATCCAATGAACTATGGTGGATCTTCTCTTGGAATTTTTGCATGTAAAAAAGAATTTTTACGACAAATTCCTGGGAGAATAATTGGAATTACAAAAGATTCTGATGAAAAGCGATCATTTTGTATGACCTTACAAACCCGTGAGCAGCATATTCGAAGAGCAAAAGCAACTAGTAATATTTGTACAAATGAAGGTCTTTGTGCACTTTCTGCATTGATTTATCTCTCATGGTTAGGTTCAGATGGTCTTTTTAATCTTTCAAAAACAAATTTTGAAAAAGGAGAAAAACTAGCAAAATCAATAAACTCACTTAGTGGTTTTAAACTTAGATTTAATAGTGTGCATTTTAATGAATTTGTAGTTGAGTATTATGATGATGTAAAAAAGTTAAATAAAGGACTTCTGCAAAAAAATATTCAGGGTGGTCTGATTCTTGAAGAATTCTATCCAGAGCTTAAGAATTGTATTTTAATTGGCACATCAGAAGTTCATTCGGATGAGGATATTGAGAGTTTTGTAAATGTATTAGAGGAGGTTTCAAATGTATAGATCTGCAGTTTATGATGAACCTCTTCTAAACGAACTTGTAATATCAAAAAAAGAAAAAATAAATACATATACAAAACTACCAAATTCACTTCAAAAGAAAAAAAATATAGATATACCAGACCTTGACGAAACTCAGCTAGTTCGCCATTTTCATAGACTTAGTCAGATGAATTATGGAATTGATTCAGGTATTTATCCACTTGGCTCATGTACTATGAAGTATAATCCAAAAATATGTGAGGAAATTGCTACATGGGATAAATTTACAGGAACTCATCCATGCCAGGATATTTCAACTGTACAAGGTAATCTTCAGATCATGTTTGAACTTGAAAGGATGTTCTGTGATATTACTGGTATGGATTTTTTCTCTCTTCAACCAGCTGCAGGAGCTCATGGTGAATTTTTAGGTATGATGCTTACTAGAGCTTATCATGAGGATAAAAACCAAGGGTCTAGAGATGAAGTTATTCTTCCAGATACATCTCATGGAACAAATCCTGCAAGTGTTACAATGGCAGGATATAAGTTAATTGAAATTCCATCAAACAAGGACGGCACTGTTAATCTTAATATGCTTGAGGAAGCTCTGTCTGAAAAAACAGCATGTTTTATGCTTACAAATCCAAATACATTAGGTATTTTTGAATCTGATATTTTAGAGATATCCAAAATGGTCCATGATGCAGGAGCACTTCTATATTATGATGGGGCAAACATCAATGCCGTAATGGGAAAGGCAAGACCAGGTGATATGGGTTTTGATATAGTTCATCTAAACCTGCATAAAACCTTTGCAACACCTCATGGTGGAGGCGGACCTGGTAGTGGTCCTGTTGGTGTTAAAATAAAACTTGAAAAGTTTTTACCAATTCCTAGAATTGGAAGAACAAAAGATGAAAGATATATATTTGACTATGATGCTCCAGATTCAATTGGTAAAATAAAATCATTTTATGGAAACTTTTCAGTTTTATTAAAAGCTTACACATACATTATTTTAATGGGTGGTAATGGTTTAAGGGAAGCTTCAGAAATAGCAGTTCTTAATTCTAATTATATGAAGAAAAAAATCCTAGATTCAAAACTATATGAAATGCCTTATAAGGATGTTAGAAAACATGAGTTTGTTTTGAGCTGTGAAAAATTAAAACAAGAAAGAGGCATTAGAGCAATGGATGTTGCAAAGCGACTTCTCGATTATGGTTTTCATCCACCAACTGTTTATTTTCCTCTAATTGTAAAAGAGGCATTGATGATCGAACCACCTGAGACGGAATCTAAAAAGGATATAGATAGGTATGTTGATGCATTAATCAAAATTGCAAAAGAAGATCCTGAAATTGTGAAAGGAGCACCCTCAAATACACCTGTTAAACGAGTTGATGATGTAAGTGCTTCTAAAAATCCAATTTTAACCTGGAAGATGATTTAATCTTCGATTTTTTCTTTTTTTATTAAAGATAATAGTATTCCAATTATTCCAGGTATTACAAATACTATTGTTAAAGAATATATTCCAATATCATACCAAACTCCATATCTTGTACCCCAATAAATATAGATTAGAATTCCTGCAAGTAGAACTAATATTGAAAATACTGTTAAAAGATTGAAATTTTTTATGTCTATTCTTTTTATTAATTCCATTTTTTATTCACCTATTTAGTTGAATGGGGGCACTGGGATTTGAACCCAGATCGGCGGGTCTCTTCTATGGTCATCGCTCCAGTTATTCATCACCAAATCAGATGTCCCTCTTTAAATCATTCCTAACTGGAGCCCACAATGATGCCGGGTTACACCATGCCCCCAGTTAGTTATTCTATTTCTTTCTAGACCTTTTTTCACGTCTCATACGTTTCTTTCGCCATTTCCAACGCATTTTGTGTCTCTTCTTCCAGACCCTTGAGCTACGTTTCATATTATGATTTCCTTAAGTGTTATGTCTTGCCCTAAACAAATTCCAATATATAATAATTTAGGAAAAACTAATCTGGTCAATTTTTAATGATTTTATTAAGAGAAAGATAATTAAATGAGTTTGTAATACATAAAAAATAAGATGGGATCATATAAAAATTCTTACGTTCTCGGTGAAATACTTAGATCGCTTTATCATGTAGCAGGAAGGCGAACTACTGAAACATTTGCGGCAAAAGTTATCGGATCGATAATAAAAACGCTTGAACAAAACCATGAATTTCTAATGTTTGTAAGAATAGATGAGAGAGGAAAATTAATAGATGATGAAGTTATCGCAATTTCTCCTGAAATAGATAATATCCCAGCAGAGCGTGTTGGAAGAGCAATTGAGGCAATAATAAGAATTGTATATATGGACATTATTGGAAAGGCAGGACTTTTTTTTATAGCTGAACTTAAAAGACGTGCAGGTGATGATTTGATGAACGCTCTTCTTGAATATGGAGTCGATCTTGCAAGTTTACAAATTGAACAACATTATCTTTACAGAAGTCGGGAAAGAAAAAAAGCAAAGCTTAAAAAAAGTAGATCCTCTGATGTAAGTTTACTCGGTTACACCTGGAAAAATGTTGCATCCTGGAAGTACGATCCTGCTAAAAAATCTTGCATTCTCTATAACAAGGAAGGTGAGGTTTTAGATAATCTACATTTAGAATCTATTATTGAAAATTATGTGAAAAATCTTTCGGAGGAAATTGCTGATATCCCTGAGGAACTTGAAAAAAAGATTGATATAGATGAAAAAGAATTCGAACTTTTAAAACTGCTTCAATCAAGAGATATGGATGCTGAAACAGCAATTGTTTTACTTCACATAAATAAAACTCAATTTGATACAATTGTAAAAAAACTTCTAGATTACGAATTCCTTCAATATATATCTTATAATGTAATAGAACTAACTGAACTAGGTATTAGTTATATAACAAAAAGAGAAGAAGGTGTTGAAAAAAAACCAGTAACTGAAGAAATAAAAACACAGGTCTAAATATCTTTTTTACTAGCTTTTTTGTCCATCCAAACATATTTACATCTTGAACAAAACCAACCCTGTGAGATCCATTTCTGTTTTCCATATTTTGGATTTATATGCCTATAGAGTCTTACAAGACCAAGACTACATTTTGGACATTTTTTCTTAAATTTCTGTAAATACTCATCTCCGCCCATCTTATACATTAGAGTATCTGCAGCAACATAATATGTATAACCACATTTAGTACAGTTCCAAGCAGTGGGTACCCAGGCTCTCTTTCCTTCAAAACTTTTGTTTTGATAAAGTTTAACAGCCTTAGAACCACATTCTGGACATTTCTTTTTGATATTTTTCACCACCTAAAGCAACTATTTATTGTCACCAAGATTTACTACCATTTTATGTAGGTATGGTAGCTTAATAATAAATTGACTTCCCTTTCCTAGTTCACTTTCAACCCATATATCACCATCATGTTTTTGTAGTATTTCCTTACATATAAATAAACCAAGTCCTGTTCCCTCATTTTTACGATCATCACCAGTATATGCTTGATAGAACTTATTAAAAATCTTTTTTAATTCATCCTTTGAAATGCCTATACCTGTATCTGATACTATTATTAGAATATGATTTTCCTTTTTTTGTGCTTCAATTCCAATTGAACCATTATCTGTAAATTTTAGAGCATTACCAAGAAGATTCTTTAATACTTGAGATAACCTATGTTTATCACCCATAATGTTTGGTAAGTCATTTGGTATTTTTGTTAGGAATTTTAATCCTTTTCCCTCGATTGAGGCTTTCATATCTTCAACAACTTCATTAAGAATATCAAGAGTTTCAAGTCTTTCCATTTCAAATCTCATTGTATCTGTATCAAGTCTTGAAACATCAAGAATATCATTTACCAGCTTCAACAGTCTTTCTGCATTTCTCAAACTAACCTTTGCCCAATCCTTGACCATATCACTTGCTTCTTTATCTGAAATAATAAGTTCAAGATAACCCTTAATTGGTGTTACTGGAGACTTGAGCTCATGAGCTGCAATATTCATAAATTCAGTTTTTAACCGTTCTGATTTTTTCAGTTCATCTTCAATATTTCTTCTTTCTGTTATATCCCTAATTGTACAAACCATTCCAGTAAACTCGTTTTCTTTCTTAAATGGAGCAATATTTACCTCAATTGGTATTATATGACCTTTTGAATGAACTAGTTCAAGCTCTACATTTTCAATTTTTTCATCTTTTTTTCTAATGTCAATAAAGACCTGTTCAAAGAAATATACTGATTCATCAGATAGATATTCTCTAAAAAGTGTTGCTAATACCTGACTTTTTCTTCTCGCACAAAGTTTTTCAAAAGATGGATTTACATATGTAAGTCTGCCTAATGAATCAATAATTACGACACCATCAGCGGAAGTTTCTGCAAGTACTCTATATTTCTCCTCAAGTTTTACTAGTTCCTCCCATGCTTGGTGACGCTGCGTGATATCTCTTCCTCTGATAAGAATTCCTTTAATTCCTTGTATATCTTTTATGAAGTCAACAGAGAATAAGAAATTATATTTAGTTCCCCCATTAGAAATCAAGTCACATTCATAGTCACGTACCTTATCACCATGACTTGCTTTTTCTACTGCTTCAAGATGTTTCTTCATATCCTCATTTGAAAAAAGTTTATTTAATCCAGAAATTGTTTTTCCAATTATAAACTCCTTTTTTAATGAAGCAAATTTTTCTACAGTTTTATTAATATCTAATATAATACCTTTTTCGATATAAAGTAGAAAATCACTTGTTGAATCAAATATATCTCTAAATCTATTTTCTGATTCGACTAGTTCCTTTTCAATTTCTTTTCTCTTATACCTCTCTCTGAGATCTCTTATTATTACAAAATCACCTATAACTTGATCATTTTCATATAAGACACTTGCATTAATCTCTGCAGGGATAATTTCACCTTTTTTTGAGATAATTTCTACTTCATAAGAAGGAACATTCTCCCCTTTCATCCTCTTAAAAAAGCCATCTAAGCTCTTATTTAGACTATCTTTTGTGAGAATTTGCGCCTCTTTTAATTTCTTTCCGATCAAATCATTTTTATTATAACCCAATATATTTGTAACCTGCTCATTAATATCTACAAAACTTCCATTTTTATCAAGTATTGCAATAGGATCGATTGCAGTTTCAAACAAGTTCTTATATTTCTCCTCAGATTTTTTTAACTTTGTAATATCTCTAGATATTCCCATTGTTCCAATTATTTTTCCTGAACTATCGTATCTTGGGATTTTTGTAGTTAAAACCCAACGTTCATTTCCTTTTTTATCCTTAATCTTTTCAACTTTATTAAAAATAGATTTTCCTGTTTTTATGATTTTTTTTTCATCCTCAAGAATTTTTTCAGCAATATCTTTATGGAAAAAATCAAAATCAGTTTTACCTACCATTTTTTTAGGGGTTATATTACTGTTTTTTGCTTTTGCTTTATTTACATTAACAAATTTCCCTTTTTTATCCTTAAAATATACAGAATCAGGCAGGTTATTTAAAAGTGATTGCAATAGATTGTGTTTAGATTCAAGCTCTTTTTCCATTCTTTTCTGTTCGGTTATGTCCTTTATTACACCAATTGAGCCAATAATTGAACCTTGATTATTTTTTAATACACTAATAGATATATCGATATCAATTGGTTTTTTACCTTTCTTTAGAATTTTTGTTTCTAGGTGATGTTGCATGCCTTTCTGACGGACATTTTCTTTACGTATTTTTTTCCATTCTTCAGGAGGGTATAGCGACTCTACAGGTTTCATAAAGAGATTATTTTCATTCATACCCAGAAGTTTTTCTGTATATTTATTCCAAGAGATAATTTTTTCATTTTCATCTGTTAATGTAATTGCAACAGCTGAGTTTTCAAAAATTGTTTTGTATAATTCCTCCGATTCAATTAATTTTTCATTATCTGATTTTTTATTTTTTAAATTTTTACTTTGAAGTTTGTTATTAAGATTATCTAAGTTATTTTCAAAAAGAACTGTTCTGTTATCATCTTTTTTTATATTGTTTTTTTGTTCCTCTAAAGTTGTCTGTGATAGACTTTTCAATTGACCAAGTCTTTCTGCTCT
>SMTZ1_10034330_pt1 | contig 10324 bp, 9 predicted proteins | sample DeeMarSWOR136_30_FD_25667 | JGI IMG/M metagenome (IMG submission 25667) | reverse complement strand
CGACCGCTTCGGAGCATCGGCCCCGGCCAAAGCTCTCCTTGAAAAATTCGGGTTTACGGCGGAAAATATTGTTGGCAGGGTCAAAGCGCTTCTTGGCTCTGCCGCAAACAAAAAAGGCTAATGGGACACAGATAAACACAGATGAACACAGATTTCCTATTCGAAAAAGAACCAAGACAAAAGATTGCAACGAACGCGGATAAACAATAATTTTTTGCTCTTTAAATTCTTATCTGTGTTTATCTGTGTTCATCTGTGTCCAATTGTGTATTCTCTGTGTCCTCTGGCCTCTGTGGTGAATAAATAAGGAGAACAAATGAAAACGAACCCGATCCGAAACCTCTTGGAAATCAATGAAAGCGTCTGGCTGGACAATCTGAGCCGGAACCTGATCCGCTCCGGCGAACTCCAGCGGCTGATCGACGAAGACGGCGTGACCGGGGTCACCTCCAACCCCTCCATATTCCAAAAATCGATTTCGGGCTCCAAAGACTACGACGAATCTATCCTCCGCCTCCTCGAGCAGGGGGTGCGGGATGAAAAGGAGCTTTTCCTGGGTTTGGCGATGGAAGACGTCTCCCGGGCTGCCCAGTTGTTCTGGCCGGCGTACCTTCGCAGCAGCGGCCTCGACGGGTTTATCAGTATCGAGGTATCGCCCGACCTGGCGCACGACACAGAGAAAACCGTGGCCGAGGCCAAAAGACTCTTTTCCGCCATCGGCAGGAAGAACATCCTCATCAAGGTTCCCGGGACGAGGGAAGGGCTTCCGGCGATCGAAGAATTGACCGGCGAAGGGGTGAACGTAAATGTCACCCTTCTCTTCTCGGTCAGCCGGTATGAAGAAATCGCCGATGCCTACCTGCACGGGCTGGAGAAAAGGGTCCGCCAAGGAAAGCCCATCGATGAAGTGGTTTCGGTAGCCAGCTTCTTCGTGAGCCGGGTGGACACCCTGGTGGATAAGCTTTTGGAATCCCGCCTGGCGGCTGCGGCTTCCGAGGGGGAAAGGCAGAAAATCAAATCGCTCATGGGCAAGGCCGCCGTGGCCAATGCCAAGCTGGCCTACAAAAAATACCGGGAGATCTTCTTCAAAGAAAAGCGTTTCCGGGCCCTCCCCAAGGCCCGCATCCAGAGAATCCTGTGGGGGAGTACGGGTACCAAGAACCCCGCCTACAGCGACGTGAAATACGTGGACGAACTGATCGGCCGCGATTCGATCAACACGTTGCCGGAGGCCACATTGAAAGCCTACCTCGACCACGGTCTGACCCGGCTCACCATCGATAAGGGAGTCCATGAGGCCGAAAGCATTTTTCTGGAGCTGAAGGAAGTGGGCATCGATATCGATCGGGTTACTGAAGATCTGGAAAAAGAGGGCGTGAAGCTATTTTCCGATTCCTTCTTCGCCCTCCTGAAGGAGATCGCCCAGAAGAGGGATGCCTTTCTGACGGCAAAACTTTAATCCTACTGTTGTTTTCCGAAAATAGGCTGTCAAAGCTGGACCCTGGCGCCAGGAGCCGGGTGCCGGACCGCTGCGCTTACCAAAATAGGCGATGGCTAAACTGTTTCATTCCGAATTCCGCCCTGCACTACGTGGAGTGCAGGGCTGCCCTGAACCCCACGTGGTTCAGGGCGCAACCCGCAATCGCCTGATTGTCTTCACCCGCTACCCGGAGCCCGGAGAATCCAAGACCCGCTTGATCCCCGCCCTCGGCCCCCAGGGAGCGGCTGATCTCCACCAGAAGATGACTGAGCACACCCTGTCCTGGGCCCGGAGGTGGAAGGGACACTGCGCGGGCTCGCTGGAAGTCCATTTCACGGGAAAGAGCGAGGAGTCTTTTCAAGAATGGCTCGGCCCGGACCTTTCCTTCCGTCCCCAATCCGAGGGAGATCTGGGCGCCCGTATGCATCAAGCCTTTCGTCAGGCCTTTAGGGAAGGGGCAGAGAAAGTGGTCATCGTGGGGACCGACTGCCCGGGGCTTAACGAAAACTTGACCCAGGAGGCTTTTGCCAGGCTTGAACAAGGGGATGTGGTTTTGGGCCCGGCCAAAGACGGCGGATATTATCTAATCGGTTTGCCAAGGCCGGTGGAGGAACTCTTCCGAAGAATTCCCTGGGGAACCGGCGAAGTTCTGGCGAAAACTCTGGAGACCGCTCAGCGACTGGGTCTTCGCGTATCCCTTCTGGAGACGCTGGATGATGTGGACCGCCCGGAAGACCTGCCCATCTGGGAGAAATTCTCATCCGCCCCTTCCCTCCCCTCCCCCCTCATCTCCATCATCATCCCCACCCTGAACGAGGAAGACAACATCGCCGCCTGCCTGGGGAGCCGTGGTACCTCCCCCAACACGGAAATGATCGTCGTGGACGGAGGAAGCCGGGACCGAACGGTGGAAATCGCCCGCTCCTGCGGAATAAAGGTGATCCAATCGGGCCCGGGCCGAGCCCGGCAAATGAATGCCGGCGCAGAATCGGCCACGGGTGAATTGCTCCTCTTTCTCCACGCCGATACGCGCCTGCCCCGGGGTTTTGCTCACTCCGTCCGCCAGACTTTATCCCTGCCCGGTACTGTGGCCGGCGCCTTCGAGTTTCGCCTGGATACCACCTCTCCGGGATTACGTCTCGTCGAACGGGTGACCAACTGGCGATCCCGCTTTCTGCAACTACCCTACGGAGACCAGGCGATCTTTGTCCGGTCCAGCCTTTTCCGCGAAGTCGGAGGATTTCCAGACCTTCCGATTATGGAAGATTTTGCCTTCATCCGGAGTCTGAAGAAGAAGAAAAGCGGGCGCATCCATACCGCATCCCTTCCCGCCGTTACCTCCGCCCGCCGCTGGGTTGAATTAGGATTGTGGAAAACGACCCTGCTCAATTGGGGGATCGTCATCGCTTATTCCCTGGGCGTTTCCCCCGCCACCCTCGCCCGGTGGTATCGGAAAAAGCGCTAGCGGCCCCCTGGAAGGACTCTTTTTCATGATCTCCCGCTCCTCCCCTGGAGCGATCTTTTGAAAAGACGCGAAGGGAATGAAAAGAAACTGGGGGGACCCGCCCAAACCCCTGCAAAAACATCCTTGATCTAATCCTCAAGTTTTTATAAGATCTGTCCATCTGCTTCCGAACGGGAAAGAACCGGAAAGGCGGAAAAGAACCCGAAAAAAGCGGCGCGGAATGTTTTTCCCTGGGGGTGGAGAAATATGTGCCGGATGCCATTCCTTCCGGATTGTGGCCGGTATTGAATGGGTTGATTTTCGAAGATTCTTCGGATAGGGGTTGATTTTTGCCGCGATTTGGTTCATCCTCGGAGTTATCTGCTGCACCCTTTTATCCCGGTAAGGTTCCCTTCCGTCCCATCTGCCGGTGGGGGGAAGACCGGGAGTTATCAAAAGGAATGAGACGATGAAGGTTTTAGGAAAATCAGCGGTCATTACGGGGGGCCAGCAAAGGAATCAGGAAAGGTATTGTGGCCCGCTACGCCATGGCCCATCCCTCCGAGGATCTGTCCCTCCAGGATCGGCAACGCGCCGTAGGCGGGAGGCGTAAGGGGTCAAGGCCTTTCCCGGGAAATTTTACGGTTCTTTGCCATAGGGAAATCGTCTTTTTTATAAGATCCTGTTTCCAGCGTGCGGGGAAAAACGGGGTTTTCCATGCGTTTCGGCAGTGTCGATCTTTTCATGGATTTGGGGGACTGGAAGTTCCGAACGGGGCGTCCCATGGCCAACGAAAGGTTTGTAAAGGCCCTCTTGACCCACGGGAGTTTCGATACCTACCACTTCTTCTGCCCCGACCTGAACATTATGGAAAAATTCCGGGATCGCCTGCCCAAGCTCATCCCCGATCCCAAGCTCCAGGAAAGGGTCCAAACCAGCCTCCAGGTGGCCCTGGCGGAAACCCTTCGTGACCAGGAATTCCAGGTGTTTCACCAGGGGGACTTCACTTACTGCATGCCTTATCTCATCGGATTGCGGAACCGGCTGGCCCGGGCTCCCTTTCCTGTCACCGGGGGAACGCATTCCATCGATTCCATTTACACGAATTCCCGTTACCTGGAATTGATCCTGGCCGGCCTTGCTCCCTACGACGGGATCGTCTGCACCAGCCCCAGCGCTCTGCGAGCCGTGGAAAACGGGGGTGACGTTTCACACCCATGTACGGCTCGAGCAGATTCCCTTCGGGATCGACGAAACCTTTTTCCAGGAAGAAGACCGAAAGGAAGCCCGGGCGTTCTTCCGCCTGCCGCCCGATTCCGTCGTGGCCCTTTCGGTTGAGCGAATCTCCCTGCGGCATAAGGCCGATTGGGCTCCCCCCCTGGAATTAATCGGTCAGATGGAATCCCGCAAGGAGTTGCGGAACATCCTTTTCATCATCGCCGGCGGGGGACAGGCTTCGGACGTGTCCCTTCTGGAGGCGATGATCACCCAGATGGGTCTGGAAAAGAGAGTCCTCATCTTTCCCAACTTCCAGCCCGAGGTGAAGAGAAAACTCTATCAGGCCTCCGATTTTTACCTCTCCATCGTCGATAATTTTCAGGAGACCTTCGGGCTGTCCATCCTGGAAGCCATGGCTTCAGGACTTCCGGTCATCCTCTCCGACTTCAGCGGGTACCGGGATTTCATCACCGAGGGCCGGGAGGGTTTTTATATCCCCACGATCTGGACCGAGGGGCTGCCGGAATTTCTCCGGGACAACATGGGAATTCTGGAACCCTCCATGGCGCGGCTTTACCTCTCTCAGATGGTGGCGGTGGACCTGGAAAAACTGAGGCTGGCCATTCTCCAGCTTGGCCGGGATGAAAATCTCCGCTTTCGCATGGGAGGAGCGGCGAAATCACGGGCCTATTCCTACCGCTGGTCGAATATCATCCTTATCTACGAGGATTTTTGGGCGAAATGCAAAGAGGAATCCCGGCATTATGGCCAGAAACCCCTCGAGCCGCCCGATATTCTGATCGGAGATTTCCCCTCTACCTTTTCCCACTATCCGTCCCGGCGCCTGTCAGCCTCGCACGAACTCAGCCTGACCGATTACGGACGCCAGATCCTGGGATCCTCGGCAAATCTGGTACGGTACGAAGACGTGCAGGTCTGCACCTTCCCCGACCTGGAGAATTTCCTCCTGGACAGCCTGATTCAGCAGCCCCGAACCGTGGCGAATCTGCGGGAGATAGGATGGAAAGTTTTCGAGGCCACCCGTGGCCAGGTGGACTTCCATCTGATCTGGCTCATGAAACACGGGGTGCTGAAAATCGATTAGAGCTGAAAAATCTCCCGGATTTACCCGGCCACCCACTCTGCCCGGGCCCGGACCCTCCTCAAGAAATCTTCCCTTCTTTTTTTCCTCGAATCTCGATCCTCGTGTCTGTTTTTTATATCCACCCCCGAATCCGGAAATAAACTATCCCTGCATACTCCTGGATCAGCCCGGGGAAGAGGTCCAGACGGCCCCAGAAATCATCGGTGTATTTTTCGGCGGGGTCGGCGGAGGCAGGATAGACCTTGAAGCCGACCTTTTCGAAAGCCATGAGCGCCCTCTTCATACGGATGAAGGAGGTCACCAGAAGGATGCTTTTCATCCGGAGACGGTCGGCGATCTTCTTGATCTCCACCGCATGGGTACGGATGTTTTTGGATTTCTTTACCAGGAGAATGTCCTCCGACGGCACTTTCAGCCGCCTGGCTTCCTGGGCCAAGACCGATGCTTCGGAAACCATTTCTTTGCCGGGCATTCCCCCGGAAAAAAGGATTTTGGGGGCTTTCCCCTCGAAGTAAAGCTGGACCCCCTTCACCATGCGGTGGGAAGAAACCAGAGTGAGAAAACGTCCCTGATCGACCCCTCCCCCGAGGACGACGATCAGGTCCGCATCCTTCAGGTCTTCCGCAACGGTCAGAGGCTTCAGCAGATAGCGGGTTACGGGCGTGCAGGCAATCAACAGAATGAAAGCCAGGGCTATCCACAAGGCCCAATTCAGGAAATCAAAAGTTTTTTGCCACGGGGTGCGGATTTGAACCCCTCCCTTCTCCCTTTAAAAAAATTGCCGCGGGGAAATTATTATAGGAAAGCAATTTCTTAAAAGCAATAAACAAGTTCCCGGTTGCCCATTCAAGAGAAGATCTGAAGCCGTTAACTGGTAACCGGCAACTGGCAACTGGGAACAATTCTTTCCTTGACAGGTGAAAACCATTCCCTTATAAAAAACTTAGCTTTTTGAGGAACCTTAAATACAGGAGGAGAACCATGGCCGTTATTTTTGAAAAGAAAGAAAAGATCGCCATCATCACCATCAACCGCCCGGAAGCGATGAACGCCATCGACCCCGAGACCAGCGAAGAGCTGGGAAAAGCCTGGCTGGAGTTCCGGGACAACCCGGACCTCTGGGTGGGTATCCTTACCGGGGCGGGCGACAAGGCCTTTTCCGCCGGAGCGGACCTGAAGAAGATGATTCCTTTCCTGGCTTCCCTGGGCCCTTTCGATAGAAAGGAGAGGGAGGACAAGTTTCCGGGCTTCGGCGGAATCACCCGGAACCTGAATATCTGGAAGCCCATCATCGCGGCCATCAATGGTTTCTGCCTGGCGGGAGGGCTGGAGATGGCCCTGGCCTGTGACCTCCGCGTGGCCGCAGAGCACGCCACTTTCGGACTGCTGGAAGTGAGTCGGGGCATTATCCCCGGAGCCGGGGGAACCCAGCGGCTGCCCCGGATGATTCCCGTTTCCAAGGCCATGGAGATTATCCTGATGGCCCAGCGGATTGACGCCCAGGAAGCATTGCGGCTGGGGCTGGTGAATCGCGTGGTCCCCGCCGGGGAGGTCATGCCCACGGCCCTGAAGATGGCCGAGCAGGTCCAGCAAAACGGACCCCTGGCGGTGCGTGCCGCCAAAGAGGCCATCGTCCGGGGGATGTCCCTGCCCCTGGAAGAAGGACTGCGGCTGGAATCGGTCCTCCAGTCCTACCTCCTGCGGACCGAAGATGCCGTGGAAGGGCCGAAAGCGTTTGCGGAGAAGCGAAAGCCGAATTTTAAAGCAAAATAAGCGAAGAGCCGAGAGCGGAGAGAAAGGGATGTCGCAGCTTTATTCTTTTTCCTCTCCGCTCTTAGCTCTACGCTCCAAGCCAATCGGGAGAAGAGATCATGCTGAAGCCCGAGGAATTTTACCACGCCCTGCGCGACGTGGAGGCAGGCCCGATCGAAGTACTGGTCAGGAAGTCCCTGGAGGAGGGCGACTCGGCCGCAGACGTCCTCAATCAAGGGTTGATCGGCGGGATGGCGATCATCGGGAAGGAATTTAAGGACCGGGACCTCTGGGTTCCCGACGTTCTGCTGGCCGCCCGCAATATGAAGCAGGGGGTCGAAATCCTTCGCCCCCTCTTCTCGCAGGAAGGCCGGCAGGCCAAGGGCAAGATCATCCTCGGGACGGTGAAAGGGGACATTCACGACATCGGCAAGAACCTGGTGGCCATCATGATGTCGGGCTCCGGTTTCGAGGTGATCGACCTGGGAATCGACGTCCCCGCGGAGAAATTCCTGGCCGCCGTTGAGCAACACAAACCTCAGATCCTCGGCCTATCCGCTCTTTTAACCACCACCATGCTGGAAATGCAGAAAGTGACCGAGGCAGTGAGAAAAAGCCTTCTCCCGGAAAAGCCCCATGTCATCGTCGGGGGAGCCCCGGTGACCGAAGCCTTCGCCCGGGAGATCGGGGCGGACGGGTACGGGGCAGACGCGGTGGCGGCGGTGGAACTGGCGTTGAAACTGATCAGAAAAAGGGGGTAGGGTGTCGGGTGTTGGGTGTAGGGAATTAATTTGGACTAAACCCTTTTCATTTTTCCTCGTTTCCCCTTTGTTCCTTTCCGTCTTTTCCCTACACCCGACACCCTACACGCTACACCCTATCCCTATATCCTAGGGAGGTTCTCCATGCGGGGGGCGGAAAGGGGATCGGCCTCCGGTCGGCAATCCCACTTCCATCGTCTGCCTCGAGTTGATGGAGAAGACGGGAATCTTCTTTCCTCAGGCCCACCTGGATCCGAAGCAGATGGCCGAGCTGGCGGCCGCCGGCCACGAGATTCTCGGTTTTGACACAGCCATGCCCGAATTCAGCGTGCAGCAGGAGGCCGCCGCCCTGGGGTGCGAGATCGACTGGGGAAGTCCCTCCATGATGCCCGATGCGAAAAACCACCCCTTCCAACGGGTTGAAGACCTGAAGATTCCGGAAAACCTCCTTGAAAAGCCTTCCCTGAAAATTGTCCTGGAAGCCCTGAACATCCTCCGCCGGCGGTACGGGGAAGAGGTGGCCATCATCGGCAAAGTCATGGGCCCCTGGACCATCTCTTACCACATGGCCGGGACGGAAAACTTTCTTCTCTGGTCGGCCGTCGAACCGGATAAAGTGCGGCGTTTCCTGGATGTCCTTAAAGAGGTGACGGTCCTCTTCGCCAAGGCCCAGTTTCAGGCCGGGGCCGACGTGGTGGTGCTGGCGGACCACGCCACCGGGGACCTGGTGAGCCCCAGGACCTACCGGGACTTTCTCCTCCCGGTCCACAAAGAGATGGTCGAGCGCATCGGCGGGCCCCTGATCCTCCACATCTGCGGGAACTGCGCTGACCGCCTCCGCCTGTTCGTGGAAGCCGGTTTCGACGGGTATCATTTTGAGTGGCAGGTGGATGCGAGGGAAGCGGTCAAAGTGGTGAACCGCGAGATGGCCCTGGTGGGCAACATCAACAACCCCACGGCCCTTTACCGCGGAACCCCCGAGGATGTCCGGAAACAGGCACGGTACAGTATTGAAGCCGGCGTGGATATCCTCGCCCCCGAGTGCGCCATCCCCCTCCAGACCCCCTTACGCAACCTCCTGGCCATCGTGGAAGCTGCGCGGGAAGGATATTAATGCAGAAGAAAACGCCGTTGCCACCGGCAAAGAGATCCACGGGGGCGCTCTGAAAGATAACCGGCGAGGTATTCCATTTTGGGAATATTATTTCCCAACATTCTCTTTGGGTCAGGCATCTTTATAGGCTGAGGAGGAAGGGGATTGACAGGAGGGGTGCCATTCTTTTAGAATACCCTTGAGAGCGAAGAGCTTCTATTTTTCCATTCTGCAATTATCATATCGGCTTCGGATGTTAGAAAAAGGGGCCCGCAAAAAATCTGCAGCTATTCCGCCCGAGATCGTATGGCCCATCGTTTCTTAAATCTATAGCCCTTCTAGCCGGGGTAAAAAAGCGAAAGGAGGTAAGAACCATGTCTGAAGTGTCCATAAAATTTCTGATGAACGTGAAGCTCGCCTCCACAGAAAAGAAAACCCCCCGCGAAGAAATTACCAAGGCTGTGGAGCAACTTTCCCAAGCTCTCAAAGATAAAAAAATAAAGTTGGCCGGCTGCGCCCTTGGGCTCCTCCATGAAGATCCCAAAACAGCAGACCTCCAAAAAACTCACTATGAGGTATGCCTGCCCATATCTGGCAAGCTCAAAGAAGAAGGGGAGCTCAAAGGCAAAGAATTGGAAAAGGGCGCCTTCGCCTGCATGACTCACTCCGGCCCGGCAGAAAAATTACCCGATTCCTATGCCACCCTTATGAAGTGGATCGAAGATAACGGCTACCGGGTCGCTGGATCCACTCGAGAGGTCTATCAAAAAGGAATCGGGGAGCCAGGCGGCAGCCCGCAAGAATGCCTCATCGAAATCCAATGTCCCGTGAAAAGGTAATTCTTGGGAAAGATCGCTAGGTTTTGGGTTTTCGGTATTGGGTGTCGGCTGTCGGGCATTGGGTGTTGGGTATTGGGTAACGAGCGATAAGTATGAGACTCTGGCCCTTCCGGAGGGAGAGGGGTTCATCGCTCATGGGAAGAAGGGGGCTGCCCGAAGAGCTGAGCGGCGGCCTGGAAAGCCTCGACGGGAATCTCCGACAGATTGCGGAGTTCGGAAAAGCTTCTTCCCCCCTTATAAGCTTCGTTCATTCGGCCCATGGCGTAATTGAGGACATTGACGCTGCGTCCATCCAGCTCGGGAAGGATATGTTCCAACAGGGCGGGAACAGAATAAACGACCTGGTCAACGGATGCTTCTCTGGGGATGTCGGCCTTGAGATACACTTTGTCCCGACTAAGGTAATAAAGAGTCATGGAAATCGCTCGGCCCTTCTTCTGCGGCTCAGAAGAAAGAAGGGTCATATTTCCCTGAATCCCCGCCCTCTGCGATACACTGCATTCCGCATCGACCTTCCTGGAAAAGATGATACGCATCAAATCTACCAAGCCCCTGGCCGACTGAATCATCCGGGCATCGGAGGGATCAAAAAGGAACAGGACCCGGGCGTAATAATGGAGCAGGAGGCGGAC
>SMTZ1_10010513_pt1 | contig 10324 bp, 9 predicted proteins | sample DeeMarSWOR136_30_FD_25667 | JGI IMG/M metagenome (IMG submission 25667) | reverse complement strand
CCCGCATGGCCAACGCCGCATTATCCCGGGATGGAGCACGCATTTGACAGGGAGGAAGTTGAAAAGAGACATGTTGCGGCGGTTGCAAAAAAAGGGGAAGAATACGAAGTTGAAGTGAGAGAAACTTCTAAAACACTATTAGATAGGGTGATAATGGTACTAAAGTTAGATGAAAAAGTTTATTCAGAAGCGCATGATGACAAAAGTACATTGGTTCAGGGAGTTATTATAATATTAGCGGCAGGATTTTTAACGGCAGTAGGTACAATATTACAATCTATGGCATTTGGTCTTGAATATAGTTTTTTGTTAATTATTATAGCACCAATATTATGGTTGATACTCTGGCCACTTAGTACATTCTTGGTTCATATATCTGCCCTCCTTCTTGGTGGAAAAGCAAATTATATGGGGTTTCTGAGGGCAATGGCGTTTACATATACTCCCGGAGTGTTTGGTGTGATACCAATACTTGGCGGGTTAATATCTTTGATAGGGAGTTTGATATGCACGGTACTTGCTATTAAATCAGCACATAAATTGTCATTAGGTATGGCAATATTCACTTTGGTAGTAATATTGATGGTTTGTATCCTTATAAGTTTCTTCTTATTAGGTCCTATTATAAGCATTATAAGTAAAATATAGATTTATCTTATAAAATATGATATGTCATGAAAAAGCCGCGCAAGCCGCATAAGCCGTACATACTTCTAAATTCCGCGATGAGTTTGGACGGCAGGATCGGAGGCATTAATGAGCGAATCAGATTCTCAAATCAATTGGATAAGGAGCGGGTGCATAAACTCAGGAATACGGTTCTTGTTGATGACCCGCATTTAACGGTTAAGTATGCTGAAGGGAAAAATCCCGTAAGAATTGTTGTTGACAGCAGCGCGAGAACTCCTCCTGGTGCGAGAATTTTAAATGAAAAAGCAAAGACCATTATCGCGGTTTCTGATGCGGCGGGAAAAAATAATATTGAAATTTTGCGCAAATATGCAGAAGTCGTTATCGTGGAAAATGACAGGAATAACAGGATTAATTTAAAGAAATTACTTGCAATTTTATATGAAAAGGGAATTAAAAAAATTCTTCTTGAAGGCGGCGGGACTTTAAACAGGAGCATGCTTGAGGAGGGTCTTGTTGATGAAATTTTTATTGCCGTTGCCCCTGTGATTGTCGGCGGCGGGGTGAATCTCGTTGAAGGAAATTTAGTTGAAAAAATTAATTTAAAATTTAAGGACTTATTAATGCTTGAGGACAGGATTGTGCTTCACTATACAATTAAATAAATTAATATTGAGCATCCTTTTATTTTTTATTTTTCATCATTTCCCCGTGAATCTTATTAAACATCCTGCTCTGCAAGCCCCACAATTCAATAAAACCGTCGCTTGCGCGTTCATTAAATAAACTTCCTTTATCGTAAGTAGCAAGATTCAAATCATACAACCCGTTTTTTGACTCCCTGCCGACAATCATGAAATTTCCCTTGTATAACTTAACCCGGACATTTCCAGTAACTTTTTCGTTTGCCTTATTTATAAACGCCTCAAGTTCCTTTCGCAGCGGGTCCATCCAGAGTCCCGCATAAACCATGTAAGCCCACTTGTCCTCAACCATTTTCCTGAAAAGATTTTCATGGATTGTTGAAACATATTTTTGTAAGTCGTTGTGCGCATTAATTAAAAGAACTGCCGCAGGTGCTTCGTAAATTTCCCTTGATTTTAACCCGACAATCCTGTCTTCCATACAATCCAGCCGTCCGATGCCGTGCTTGCCCGCGATTTTATTTAAATTAACGACTAATTGAATTTTATTTAAATTTTCGCTGTTAATTGAAACAGGAATTCCTTTCTCGTAACCGATTTCCATGTATTCTGCCTTATCCGGCGCATTTTCCGGCTTTGTCGTCCATTCATAAGCATCTTCAGGCGGCTCGCATTCAGGATGCTCAAGAATTCCGCACTCGGCGCTTCTTCCCCACAAATTCTCATCAATGCTGTAGGGACTCTTGCTCGTGCTTTTTACAGGAATATTATGTTCTTTCGCGTATTTAATTTCTTCATCCCTGCTCATGCCCCACTCAACCATGGGAGAAATTATTTTTAAATTTTCGTCAAGCGCGTTAATCGTAACATCAAATCGCACCTTGTCGTTTCCTTTTCCCGTGCAGCCGTGTGCCACAGCCGATGCGTTCTCTTTTTTTGCTATTTCAACAAGATACTTTGCAATCAAAGGGCGCGCAAGGGCTGTTGCCAGGGGATATATGCCTTCATAAAGAGCATTCGCCCTGATTGCAGGAGAAACATAATCTTCAACAAATTCCTCTCTCAGGTCAAGAGCATACGCCGTTGCACCTAAATTTTCTGCCTTTTCCTTAATTTTATTTAAATTTTCATTCTGCCCGATTTCGGCGGTAAATGTCACCACTTCATGTCCCTTCTCCTGTAGCCATTTTATCGCGACCGATGTGTCAAGACCGCCCGAATATGCAAGTACTATTTTCATATTTAAGAAACATCATTTATATCGATTTTATGTTTATTATTTTAGTAATTTTGATTTAATATTATTATATACTTCAAAACACAATCTTACAATGAAATGCCCTAACTGCGGAACCAAAATCCCGGGAAATAAAATAAAAAAGGAACTGCGCAGATGCTCTAAATGCGACGAGCCAATAGGATGCATCCGCTGCCGCACCCCGGGCACATTTGCATTCAAATTCTGTGCACTGCATGACCCGAGGGGTGCGTTTACCGACGATAAACTATTCAATCCCCACCAGAAGGAAGTAGCGAAAGTTACGGAAGCCACCTCGTCGCAGCGTACTGAAATAAAGAAATTAATTAAATTACTTGAGAAGGAATGCAGGGAATATGAATACGGCATATACGATGATTATGAAAAACTTGAAAAAATAACAAAGCCCGCTGCCAATCGCTTGATTAAAATAGGGAAGCCCGCAGTCCCGGAATTAATTAAATTATTCAGGGATAAGAGGAGAAAAAAGAAATCAGGAATCATGCACATAGCAGCACACATCCTCGGGGGAATTAAAGATGAGCGAACATTAAAGCCATTATGTGAGGCGCTGTACAGGGAGCCTGATATTGCAAAAACCGCTGCGAACGCGCTAATGAAATTCGGCGATGCGGCGATATCGTCTATTGAAAAAATGATATTTCTTTTAGGGGATGTGAGCAACTACGCAGCGTATGCGTTATGCGGCATTGAGTCCAAAAAATCATGCGACCTGTTAATCCTGGGAATAGAATACAGGATTAAACTTGGGGAATGGGAAAACGCAGACAGGTTCCTCTTGCATTTAACAAAATATTCTGAAAATTTCAATGACAGGAGGGCGTTAAACTACCTTGACAACATTGACAGACGAAAGGATAAATGGGGTAAGATAATAAGCGATCACCATGATTGGAGAAAGTACCTGCCGCCGGCAGCAGAAACATTTTATGATGTAATAGAAGCCCGTGAGAATGAATTAAATAAATTAAATAACGATAAAGAGGTAAGAAGATTTCTCCGCGGTAAATTCAAGAATCTTGAAAAAACCCCTGAGGTAAATCTTGCATACAATGTTTTAAAAAAAGATAATCTCCGCGGGGATTATGACTGGATGCTTACAAACCATGAATTTATGGACGGGTTATTCTGGATACACAGGGAGAGATTTGAAAGAGAAAAACAGGAATTTACGGATGAAATGGGCTTTGATATTGATTCCGTTGACGCTGATTCCGACGAGGAAATGATTATGAGGATTATCGGTGAGATGATTAAAAGAAGAGGGTTTGCATGATTTTTTAGGTTAAAAATTAATTTATAAAAAAGGAAGAATGAATAAAATGATACCCCTGCGCGAAAAACTCATTAATGCAATTGAAAGTAAAAAGAAGATAACTAAAAGAGAATTCTATGCTTATGAGGATGTAGAGCATGTCTCTGATTCAATTGGGTATTTCATTGACTACGAGTATCACGGAGATGATGAGGATGAAATGTATGAAACCCTTGTGAAATTCGCAGACCCGATAGCCGAGGAATTGAGTAAAATAAGACAGGACAGGATGATTAAAAAAAGAATAATAAATTTTATTTCAACGCTTGACACCGGATTAGACGGGCGGGATATAAGACATCTTGCAGATGAGATAACCGATGGTGAATTACACCGCCGCAAACACTGCAGGGCATGCCCTGACAGATGCCTTTTTGACCCGGACGGCGATGCAACGAAAATGTTTATAGATTCAAGTCCCGATTTAAGAGGGCTTGAAAAAATGCTTGAGTCAAAAAAACCGGTAGAGATTGAAGTGCTTTATAAGGAATTTGAAGAGGATATTACACGGCTGGATAAAATTTTAAGGGATAGGAGAAATATAAACTCTCAAAAAATTCCGGGTTAATTATTTATAAATTTAATTTTTGTTAAATAATCATCCCCATGTTCATACGGTTCCGATAAAAAATACAAAAAATGCTGCGGCAAAATATAATAGGATAATCTATTAATAAATTTAAAAATAATTGAAAATAAAATTTAAAAATGAACAACATACTTGGTATTGACCTGGGAACAACAAACTCGTGCATGGCGTTTATTGAGTTCGGCGAAGCAGAAGTAATTGAAAATGCCGAAGGCGAGAGAACAACCAATTCGGTGGTTTATTTCAAAGAGGACGGCAAGGTTGTTGTGGGTAAGACAGCAAAACAGAACATCGTTGCATACGCAAATAGAACGGTAAAATCAATAAAGAGGTTTATGGGAACGGACCACGAGGTTGAAATTGATAAGGAAAAATATCCCCCGGAGTATATATCCGCGCATATACTGAAAAAAATGGCATCTGATGCCGAAGAGTTTACGGGAAGGAAATTCAATGATGCGGTAATCAGTGTGCCTGCGTACTTCACGGATGCGCAGAGGCAGGCAACAAAGGACGCAGGTGAGATTGCAGGATTCAATGTCAAAAGAATTATCAACGAACCGACAGCAGCAGCAATTGCCTATGGCTTTACGGATGATGATGAGAAAACAATTCTTGTCTATGACTTCGGCGGGGGAACATTTGATGTTTCAATACTTACAATAGGCGGCGGGTTCTTTGATGTTGACGCCACATCCGGCGATAACCATCTCGGAGGAGATGATATTGATGAATTAATTGAGGATTATGTGATTGAAGACATTAAAAAGAAACATAAAATAAATATTAAAAAAAATTTGACTCTTTACCAGACATTAAAGGAAAAATCTGAGAAGGCAAAAATAGATCTGTCATCAAGAGAAAGCGTGACAATTAACATGCCGCACATCGGCAAATCCGCAGGCGTTCCCATCAGTTACTCAATGGAACTTACACGGGAAAAATTCAATGAAATGCTCATGCCTCTTGTAAAGAGAACCAAAAAGCCAATGAAGGATGCTCTTGAGGACGCATCCCTTGACATTGACGATATTGACGATATAATTCTTGTCGGCGGCACAACCAGGATTCCGCTGGTCAGAACTTATGTCAGGGATTTCTTTCAAAAAGAACCTAATACGGGAGTAAATCCTGATGAAGTGGTTGCACTTGGTGCTGCACTTTCATCTATGGCCGGAAGGGAGGTTGCGGAAAAAAAGGAATCCGGGCATATAAAAAGACCCGTTGAAATATCCGATGTTATATCCAGGTCGCTCGGAACCCTGACATTTGACGGGTATATTGTGAAGATGATAGAAAAAAATACAAAAATTCCTATCAAGGTAACAAAGCCATTTACCAATCCGCTGCCTTTTATGGAGGAAGTTAATGTGAATGCCTACCAGGGAGAAAGCATGTTCCCTGACGGAGACGACGCGGATTTATTAGGAGAATTTTTAATTGACATTGAACCGAAACCCGCGCATGAAAATAAGATTGAAGCAACCTTTGAAATAGGTGAGGAATTCGGGATATTACATGTGACGGCAAAAGACATTGATTCGGGAAATGAAAGAACGGTTAAAATGTTCGCTCGCGGCAGGTTATCAAAGAAGGAAAAGGATAAGTGGACGGAGAGGATGTCCGAATTCCATAATATTGAAATTAATTTTGAAACCCCGGAAACAAAACGGGAGCTGACACTTAATTTAAATCCGAATTCAACAATCAGGGATATTAAAAAGAAGTTGATGGAGACGGATATGCTTTCATCAGGAGCGGGGCTTTTTCACAACGATGCTGAACTTGCGGATGATATGACGATTTCCGGTGCAAAAATCGGTGACGATGATATTGTAGAGATAAAAATAAAAAAATAATTAAATACAAAAAATGTTTGGAAAAGGAGATATGAATTTTTTCGGACCGCCGGTATCGAAAAATAAGCTGGCTGAAATGATGGTGCAGATTCTGGTACAATTACCGAAAGGAACTTCCGATCTCAAGGGTAATGTTGTTATGAACCTCGGGTTAGTCGGTCAGGCGTGCACGACGCGATACATCAATGACGCGTGGAACACGGCGAAAAAAATCGCTGCACGGGATTATCCCGACCGGTTCATATCAAGTAATAAAAATACTTTATGCTGGAAGGATGAGGATGCAAAACCCATGGATAAAAAGATTTCACCTTCAAACTACCGGAAATTGAATAAATTATCTGAAGACGAGGGTGTAAGCGTGAATGAATTAATTTCAATGTTAATCAAGAATTATAAAAAGAATAAAAAATAGGCGGATAACTAAAGTTACACGCGATATTTTTTATCGCTGCAAAATCATATAGTTTATAGATACGATAAAAAATGCAAGCCGAAAACGAAACAGAAAAACTAAAAATCATAATCCGGGGCATGAAGGATGAATTCCGCAGGTATAAAGAAAGAGTAAAAGAAAACGAAAAAAGATACAGGGAGAAAACGAAAAGGGAATTTATAAAAAATTTACTTGAAACACTTGACGCGCTTGCAAGGGCGGTGCAGGATTTAAGGGAAGGGGAAACAAAAGAGGGCTGTGAATTTTTGAAAAAAATTACAGGTGGAAAAGACAAAAACCTTGAGATGATATACGCGGGACTGCTTGAGTCATATAATGTAATTCCGATCGCGCCGGAATACGGTGAGTCCTTTGACGACATTAAACATACTGCTCTTGAGGTGATCCGTGATGCGGATTATCCTGAAAACACTATTGTTAAGACAGTGCGTGCAGGTTATTTGTTTGAAGACGAAATAATAAGACCTGCCGAGGTTGTAATTTCAAAAGGCGGGGGTATTGGAGAAACGACGCCTATAATCTGGAAAAAACAAAAAGAAAGGGAAAAACAAAAGAGCTTCTATTCAGGTATTTTAGATTCCCTGGCATCCCGGGCGTTTAAAGAGAAAATAAATGAATTGAAGGAAAAATCAGGTGAACTGCAAACACTTGAGAAAAAATTTATTGAAAAGGAGATTGAACTGAAAAGAGAAACGGATGAACTGGCAGATAAAGCGGGTGAAGTCAGGGAAAAAGAAAGTGAACTTAAAAAAGTTGAAAATGATGTCATTGAACGGGAAATAAGGGCAGGAAAATATAATGAAAGAACAGTAATCGGGTTGTTAAACGACCTTTTTACAAGAGAAAAGAAACTCAATGAAAGAGAACATACATCCCTTGTTAATAAAGAGAATATTAACATTAAATTCAGCGAACTTAAAAACAGGGAAAATGAATTGAATGAATTATCACATCAACTGAAAACGATACGGGAGGAAGTTGATAATAAATTATCCCGTCTTGCGAAAGCGGAGGAAAGAAAAAATGAATTATATAAAAATTTAAATAAATACGAATTCCTTTATGACGAACTTCTTTTCAGGAAAGCAAAACTTGAAGAGAAGTGCGCGAAACTTATAGAATCCATTGGAGAACATGAGATGAAGGAAAAAGAATATGAAAAATTGAACAAAAAGTGTGAGGACTTAAATAAAAAATTAATCAAGAAAATCCCCGAGCTAATAGAACTTGAAGAGAAAGAGAGTATATTGAAAAACAGAATTTCTGCCCTGGAAAAGAAGATGACCAATCTTATCGTTGAGAATATGAAGTTGAGCCGATAAGACATCTGCATTTTATTTTCCGGAAATTTTTTAAAGCTGCGTAAATGTTGTTTCTCCCGGGGGCAATAATTCGTAACCGTAAAAATAGTTTAACCCTATGTAAGTTATTATAATTATTAAAATTATTGCCGCACAAATCAAAATAATTTTTGTTGTTTTTTGTAATTTTCTTGCGCCTTCTGCAGGAATCTCACTATGCCTGTGACCGTCAAATGCCGATGTCCCGTATTTTACATCCCTTGAACCGTGCTTTTTTATGTGTCTTTTTGTTTGTTTTTCCGCCATCTTTTTTTATATTTTTTTATGGTTTAGTTAATAATTTGGGGTTAGGTGTTAGGTGTTAGGGGTTTGTTGTTAGGGATTTGTTGTTAGTGGTTAGTTTTTAGTTGTTGGTTGTCAGGGGCTGGTTGTTTGGGGTTAGAGGGTGGTTATTTGAAAAATATCCCTAATCCCTGACCCCTAATCCCTGACCCCTAATCCCTGACCCCTAATCCCTAACCCCTAATCCCTGATTTTCATATCCCCATATTTCCCAATCTTTTCATTATCTGTTCTAATTTTCTTCCGCTGCCAACGGTTTTCATCATTTTTTTCATTTTCCTGTAATACCTGAGCAGTTCTCTTACATCTTCCGTGCCTGTTCCCGATCCGCGGGCAATTCTTTCAATCCTTGACCTTTTTATAATATCCGGATCTCGCATTTCCTCCTTTGTCATTGAATCCATGCAGTACCTGTAACTTTTTAGTTTACCTTCCTGCAGCTGGAGCATGTCTTTTGGAACATTAACTGAAAACGGGAGCATATCCATCACTTTTTTGAGAGGACCCATCTTGCCCATCTGCTCAATCTGCTCGTAAAGGTCGTTAAGGCTGAATTTCCCTGACATCATCCGCTTTGCCGTCTCTTCATCAATCTCAACTTCCTTTGCTTTCTCTAAAAGTCCCTGGAGGTCGCCAAACCCGATAAGTTTTGATACGAATCTTTCGGGGTTGAATTCTTCCAGATCGGAAATATGCTCCCCGACTCCTATGAAATAGACAGGCGACTTTGTAGCCGAGCAGGCTGAAAGGGCTCCCCCGCCTTTCGCACTCCCGTCCATTTTTGCCATGATTACGCCGTTAACGCCGCAGCTTTTCCGAAACGCCTCTGCATGCTCTCCCGCCTGCTGCCCTATTGTCCCGTCAAGCACAAGAAGTGTCTTTTCAGGTTCTATTTCCATACAAACCGCATTAATATTTCTCATTAATTCTTCATTTAATTTATGCCTGCCCTCGGAATCAATTATTGTCAGGTCAGCATCCTTAAACTTTTCAATGCCGCGATTTATAATTTTCAATGAATTTTTTTCTTTTTTATCGCCGTAAAACGGGATATCAATTTCCTCGGATAACTGCTTTAACTGCTCGTAAGCAGCCGGTCTGAAGGTGTCCGCGCAAATCAGCCCGATTTTAAAGCCCAATTTTTTATAATATTTTCCCAGTTTTGCAGCAGTCGTTGTCTTTCCCGAACCCTGGATTCCTACAAGCAAAATCCTGTCTCCCTTTTTAATCTTTAATTTTTCTCCTGTCCCGAGAAAGTTTACAAGTTCTTCGTAAGTAATTTTAATTAAATTCTCTTTTTTTGTGAGCATCCCCTGCGGTTTTTCCGAAGCGGCGCGCTCTTCAATTTTTTTTGATAATTCAAAGACAAGAGGCACATTTACATCTGACGAGATGAGGGTCTTCTGGATTTGCTTTAGATACTCCTTGATTACCTTTTTATCAACTATTACGGCACTTTTCAGCCGGTCTATCGCGGTCTGCAAGCCGTGAATGGCATTTTAATTGAAATTAATTCTAACTTTCAAAAAATAATTAGATTTTCAGATTAATAAACATTTTTCCCTGCTTGTTTGAATCACCATGTCGGATATTTTTTAACAAATTCATTATCCTTTCTCACGAACAACTTCCTTATCTCATCCCCGAGCAGGATTAAAAGTGCAAACGGCACTGCAAGAGATAATTCAAAAAGCGTCAGCGGCTGTGTTCCGAAAAATGCCTGCGTTGCAGGGAAGTAAACAATAATCCACAGGAGTGCGAGTTCTGCTGCTATTCCAAGCAAAACAACCCTGTTTGTGAAAAATCCTTTTTTAAATATTGACTGCCTTCTTGTACGGCATATCATAACATCCGCTACCTGGCATATTACTATGCTTGCAAAAAAACCAGCAACTGCTTTCATATACA
>SMTZ1_10008401_pt1 | contig 10324 bp, 7 predicted proteins | sample DeeMarSWOR136_30_FD_25667 | JGI IMG/M metagenome (IMG submission 25667) | reverse complement strand
GAGGTATAGGAAAAATAAGTATAATCATCATTAAGATCAGTAGTATAAACCTCCCATCCTGGAGCAGCTACATCAATCCAAGGACCATAATTAGAAGCAGATATTTTACTATCTTTATTATTTGTTGCAGCTACAGCAATAACATTAGCATAAGCCGCAGGATACTTTTTATTAGAATTACCATCATTTCCAGCAGCAGCAACTAATACAGCACCTTTATCATAGGCATAATCTACTACATATTTTATTGTATCTGAGTACGTACCTGTCCAGCTCATACTGATAACATTTGCACCGTTATCAGCTGCATATTTTATCCCCTTTGCCATATCAGAATAGGTTCCATAACCATGATAATTTAGACCTTTAACTGGCATTATAACGCTGTTCCAACAGATACCTGCCACACCAATATTATTATTTGTAGCTGCACTGACAATACCAGCACAACTGGTGCCATGTCCATTGTCATCCATCGGGTTATTATCGTTGTTTACAAAATCCCAACCCCGGATATCATCGACAAAACCATTTCTATCGGTATCGCTACCATCCAATATTTCATCGGAATTAATCCAGATATTTGCAGCAAGATCAGGATGATTCCAATCTACACCAGTGTCACTAATCATTATTACAATATTTTCATCACCGGTTTCAATATCCCATGATTCAGGAGCATCGATATCAGCATCAGGAGTACCCCCTGATTGACCAGTGTTATGAAGAGCCCATTGTAAATAAAAATAAGGATCGTTTGGAGTCATACATGCTCTAACAAGATAATTTGGTTCAGCATATACAACAAAAGGATCTAATATATATTCCTGTACAATAGATAAGATATCAGAACTCTGTGGAACACTAAATTTGAAAATATTATACAAGTAGGGATTTTCACATCCTGATATGTTACAAGTCCTAAAAAGTCTCTCAACACATGCAACATGATATTTTTCATTTAGAACATCTATTGATGATAAACTAGTAGAAATCCAACCATTGAAAGATTCTGATACATCAATTACTGCTTCAGCATTGAACTTTACAATGAATTCTCCAAGAACAAAATCTTCATTTATCAATATCTCATCCAAAATCTCAGAATTTCTAATAGTATTTCCAGATATATTTGATAATACACTAGCTTCAACGAACAATACAATTAAGACAGTAACAAGCCATTTTCTAAGCATACGCTTTTGCATTTCTCTTATTCCTCCCGTAAAGAACTATTTTTATATGTCTTATATATTATTTCGATATAAATGTAACTGAAATAATTTTTATTATGATTTCGTTCTAGAATCTGATTCAATTTTATTTTATTATCTATTTTTTCTTCATCAAAATTATTTATAACTATTTTTTCATTATCGTTAAAGAATAATATGCGCCCAAGATATAAAGCACCTCTATATCGGAAATATTTCCATACAAAACGAAGGATAGATAGAAAAGACATGTCATATCTTAAAAAAAGAATAGCTTTTTTAAATAAAAAGAAGTTGAATAGAGAGTTTAAAAAAGAAAAGAAAATAATTCGATAAACTGAAAAATATTATTTACTTAACTTTTTTTAATTTCACTTGCTTTGAAATATTTTCGGCAATCTCTTTTAATAATAGCAACTTGTTGTTGTGGTATTTTAAAAGAATTTTGTGCATATTCTAGGGCAAAGATTAAACCATGGATAAATGCACCTAAATTGTATTTTTTTTCTTTGCTTAGATTAAATATATCATTAGCAACTTTTATTGCATCTTCAACAGTATAAGGAGGAGGAGTAGCTTTTGCTGTTTGTTTCTTTTCTAAAACCATAACACTTCGTATAAAATCCAACTATAAATTTGTTTTGAGATATTATTATTTTGAAAAAAGAAGGAGGGCCGGCCTCGATAGGAGGGGATGGGATGCACTCTATAAAAACTACCAGCCCGATTCCTTCCAACCCTAGTATTTTGCTTTAGTTTAAGAATCTTTTTCGCAGATGAATATGTAAGCACATATGTAGTTAAGCCATTAAAAATCAACTTACTAGTTTAATTAAAAACTTGGCATAAAATTAATATATGAAACTTAAATACATTATAAACATATTAAATTAATCTGGTTAATATATAATATAGAGAAAATTAATATATTAAGTACAGTTTTAGATAGTAGGGGGTAAAAACAGAATGAAAAAAATATTGCCAATAATTGTAATAGGAATCTTGGTTTTAAGTGGAATTGGAGCTGTTGCCATAAGCAAAGAAAATTTATTTGCTGAAGAAAAAAGTGTAATATATGACCATTGTACTATAGAGATTTCATCAATTGTTTTTAAGGACTCTAAAGAAGATTATATAGAAGTTGAGTTAGAAGAAATTTCATCCTATTTTATGAATCCTGGTAAACCAATCTTACCAAAGATCGTGAAAACTTTTGAACTGCCATTTGGTGTTAAAAATACTAACGTTGAAGTGATAGCAAACAACATCAAAGAGATAGAGATCAATCAAAAGATATGTCCAAGTCCAATACATCTTCCTTTAATAGCTAATACAGACATTGATATTGAAGTAAAATCTGTAAAAGATACCAAGGTTTACTCAAGTAACGAGAAGTATCCATCGACCTGGTATAAATCTTTTATTCGTTGTGGATTGAATTCTATAAATGAAAGAGTTACTCATCTCATATTACATATATATCCTATCAGATATGCTCCGGCATTAAATAAATTGTATGTGGCAGAAAACACAGATGTTAAAATCTCTTACAATTTACCAGATTCAAATCCATTTCCTTTGAATTCTGAATATGATTTAGTTATAATTGCTCCTGATAAGTTTTCAAAGAATTTAGAAAAACTTGTTGCTCATAAGGAAAATTTCAATGTTAGAACCCTTCTAAAAACAACAGAAGATATATATGATGATGGATACGGAGGAGTTGATAGACCTGAAGATATAAAATTATTTATTAAGGACGCAATTGAAACTTATGGAATCACATATGTTCTCCTTGTAGGTGGTTTGAAAAATAAAATTTGGACAAAACCTAGAGATAATACAAATCAGGGAACAAGCGCCTGGTATCTCCCTGTTAGATACAATAATTACATTGACAATCCTGAGCATCCTTTGACTATTGCTAAGATCCATGATCCTGGTGTAATTACAGATCTCTATTTTGCAGATATTTATAAAAAAGGAGGAGAATTTGAGGATTGGGATCCGAATGATGATGGAATATTTGCAGCTTGGGGACAAGAGGGCGTTGAGAATGATTCGATTGATTTAGCACCTGATGTTTGTGTAGGAAGACTAGCTTGCAGAAATACATTAGAAGTAAGAAACGTCGTAAATAAAATTATAAATTATGAAAAAACTGCTGCAGGTGACTGGTTTAAAAAGGTAATCACGATTTCAGGTGATGGATTCCTTGATCAAATGGATCTTGATTTTCAATGGAACACTAATGAGCTTGAAGATGGAGAGTACATTATATATGCACAGAGCACCAATTCAGATAATAATACAGGACCTGTTGAAGAAATACATATAACTCTAGATAAAACAGTTGAAACCTGCATAACATTTAATCATAATGATAATGAAAGAATTGTTGGTTATCCTTCATGTCCTGTAGCAGAAATTGTTTCTATTTCAGAAGGAGACATTTTAGGAAATACTGATCATGAAGAAAATATTAGTGAAGGAGATGCTTATGGCAACTCTGTTACAGGCTGGGCGAATATTAACTATACTAACGGAATCCTGCATATTCGTGGTAAAACATATGATCCTCAAGCCTATGGTATAGAAACAAACATTCATGTATGGATTAAAAATGGGGATGGTGAAATCGTTTTTTCAGACTGGAGAAATGCATCAAAAACCTACTACGAAGGAGAATGGGTGGTTGGTGAAAGAATGATTTCAGGTTTTCCAGGTGCAACTTATTATGTAACCGAGGATTTTGAAATAGAACATTTATGGGCATCTAATGGAAAATTAACAGGTATGAACGATGTTATAGAAGCATTGAGTCAGGGATGCGGTTTTGCATTTTTCTCAGGTCATGGTAGCCCTAATGTATGGGCTGATCATTATCCAGGTATTCCAGGTGGCAGAGGTTCTGGAAGTGTTACAGGATTAAAGGTTTCAAATATCAAAATATACCCAAATTTTGTAAAATTACCAATTCTTCCAATGAGAAAAATAAAAAACACAAATAAACCCCCCGTAGTTATTATTGGAGGATGTCATAACAGTCAATTTAATGTTTCAATAATTCCGGCAATGTTAGATATTTACAATAAGAAGAATACCTGGTGTCATGGTGTGGCAGTTCCAGAATGTTTCAGCTGGTATCTAGTTAAACTTCCACGTACAGGTGCTATTGCATCTATTGGCAACACTGGTCTTGGCTATGGAGTTTTAGGAGAGGATTGTACTAGAGAAGGTCTAGATGGTGGAATAGGTATTGAGTTTTATAAACAGTATTTCCAAGAGGGACAACATATCCTTGGAGCGGCATATAAAGAGACCCAAATGTCCTATGTCTCCCAGTTTGATCTAGAAAATCTTGATCATGCAAAGTCACTTGTTCAGTGGGTTCTTTTAGGAGATCCTAGTTTAATGATAGGTGGATACTCCTAAATAAATTTATTATAAATATTTAATAATTCTTTATTTTAATTATTTTAAATTTTATAAAAAAATACTGTTCCAACATACAATGAAGGCCCTATGATCTTCTCACTACCGATATCTCCTAAGTTTATGAATAATCCACAAAAACAAATATTTACCATTAAATGTTGCCCAATTGTTAAGTCTGTTCTAGTTAAACCACCGACGTGTGAAAAACCAAATATATAACTAGTGAGAATTGGTCGAAGCATGAGTCCTAAAAATGTTTCAAAACCGTAAAATGGAATCCATGTAAAACCTATTCCAATGCTAAAAAATGGTTTAGGTCTGAGATATCCTCCTGGAGGTCTAAAAAACGCCTCTATGACATTTGATACTAATACCTCTGTATCAATATTTGGGAAATCATCAATAATTGATTTAATCGAGGAAATCAAGGTATTCACATTTTCACTGATATTTTGCCAATCTTCATAAGTAATTATTGATTTTCCAGTACTATCAGGAGATTTTGTATTATTAATTATATTAAAAGTTATATTAATTTTATCATTGAATATTTGTAATTGTTCTTCAGATACCTCTAATTGTGTAAAATAATCATCATTAGATATTCCTGGCATCCATATTGTTAATATTTGATCTTGGTTTATATAATTATTAGAACTTATCCCTGGTGATAATATAATTGTCATGAATAATAAAATAATTATAGTACAAATAATCTTTTTTCTCCTTACCACTATTTCAACTCCCTATAACAAAATCTAGAGATAAAATTTAAATAGTGCTTAAACTATATATTTTTTGCGGATATTAAGGTGTAATAATGAATTTGAATAATTATGGTTTTTATAAAATAGTATATAAATTTATTGTTTATTTAAAGCGAAAAGGTTATAAGTTAACACACGTTAAATATATTGAAAAAAGGTGGTAATACGTCGTCGGTGTTACCATCAAAACGTCAACAGACGGGGGAGGTGAAATATGAAGAGAGCCATTCTACCGATTCTCGTGGTCGCGATGCTTCTGGTTGTACCAGCAATTCCAGGAAAGAGATCAGAACAAAAGACACCTGAAGGGAAAGAAGTTTTAAATTTAATAGTTGGTAAAGATGATAAAGGATTAGATGCATCTGTAATAACTGCAGATAAAGCAGGGGTAGATATATTTACTCAAGAACTAAATAGCTTCAAAGATTATTTAGATAACAACAGGCCATTACAAGATTTTCTATTAACTTCAGAGGAAAAACAGGAAATGAAAAACCATCTAAATAGTTTAATAGTATCATTGAACAACGTAATTACAGAAAATGGTCATGATCCAATATCTGCTGATTGGCTTTACCAGGAAGTCTTTGAGACTGAGCCTGATAGAAGCTCTATCATTAGCGTTGGTCTTGGATATTCATATATACCATTCTATGACTATGAAACATTCCTTGGACTAATGATTAGACCGATATGGCTTTTATTTCCACCGTTATTCCTAGGGGGTGGTGGTTACACAGCAAACTTTAATTTGAACTTCATTCCACCGCGTCTTGAGTTCGGCGACAGACTCGGTTTCCATATAGTAAGGACAACTGCATTCTCGGGACTATACCTAAATGTCGGAGATCTAGGTTACGACAGGATATTTGGCGGTTTGATATTACTGATCGGCCGAGCACGTGTCGTAATGTAATGACAACTAATACCTAAAAATTTAATATTTCCTAATTATGATCTAGTTTAACAACCAAATCCCTTTTTTCTTTTTTTTATAATTTTAAAAGGTTTTACTTAATTTTTACTTTATTATAACATTTAAAATATTTAGAAGGAAGGTATTTTTTCAAGATCAGCGTTTACATAGATAATATTTCTTTAAAAAAGCACAAAATCTAATACTAATTCAGTATAATAGATAATTTTTTATAACTATGATATATTTAAATTACTATATTCTATAAAAAACTAAAAGATAGTTGAATTAAGGGAGGTATAAAATCAATGGATAAAAAGAAAAATTTTTTCAATCAAACCTTTATTATTGGAATAATTATACTATTTCTAGGAGTTTCAATTTCACCAAGTTTAAATGCAAGCATTAATGAAAAAATTACTAATAATATTACTTATGGTAGAATAGGACAAGTTGTCAAGTTTAAAGTAACTGAGTTTAAATCTGATGGAACAATAGATAAAACTATTGTAGAAATGTCATTAAATGATGCAAAGGAGTTAGAAACGAAATTAAACAATATGAAGACATATGAGGATAAATTATCATTATACAAAAGATATGGCCTTATACCTGAAGATGTAACTCTTGAACAACTAAAGGCAGGTATGATAGAAAAAGCAGAAAGAAATGGATTAACAGAAGACATATTGAATCAAATAATAGAAAGAATTTTTTCTAAACGAAATTATTCTTTAGAATTAAATCAGATGTGCTATATCTCAACAACTCAAAAATCATATTTAAGGTTACTATTTGGATTATCACTCATTACGAGAGCTATTAATGCTTATATATGGTCAAATCTTGATCTTGATTTTTATGTTCCATCTATTGATTTATTAAATACTCATCTTGGATTTTATAATGATATAAATGCAAAAGATGGGCGTTCGGATGATATTTATTATGAATCTTTTTTTGGCGTTGTAGCAATGTTATGTTTTGTCGGATATTATGTCCATGAGTCTGATTCTATGTTGTTTTGGTTTTTTCCTTTTTTAACACATACAGATTCTTGGTTTGGATATTCTGCATTGACTATAGTATATGGTGAAGAAATCGAATGTGGACCTTGTACATAGAATATTATACTGAAATATAATCAAAAAATACACATAAATAAGCACATTCTTATAATTCCAACAATAAGATACACTCCAGGATTATAGTAGTCCAAAACATATCTGTTTTCTTTATTCAAAAAACATAAAATATAAATACTTAATTAACATATGTTAATATTGTGGGGTCTAGTTTGGAAGTAAGAATGATTTTTTAGGATAACCTACTTATTCATGTCTTTTCTTCCTCCCTCAGCTAGGCCCCCAATCAAATAATCTTTTTTATTTTATTTGAAATAATATCATTAGACTAACAAGGAGTTTTATTATAGTAATTTCTGGTAACAATTGTTAAGGAAATATTTAAATTGTAATATTTTATTATAATATATAGAAATTCATAGTTTAATGGGAGGTATATAAATATGAATAAGAACCTATTCAGGAAAGGACTGGTTATTGGAATAATAATGTTGTTTTTTGGAGCTGGTATCATACCATCTATGGCTGGTTTTAATGTATATAAGAAATCCAATAACTCAATATCCAATGGTAATATTTTGTATGTCGGAGGCATTGGAGAAGGTAACTATACTACTATTCAAGATGCAATAGATGATGCAAGTGCAGGTGATACTGTTTTTGTATATGAGGGTACATATTATGAGAATCCTGTAATCGGAAAGTCTATTGATGTAGTTGGTGAAACTAAAGAAAATACAATAATTGATAGTTTCAGTAAATTTTCCAACGTTGTTACTATAAATAAAGATTGGGTAAATATTAGTGGATTTACTATAAAAAATTGTGAAGGAATTGAAGTGGCAGGTTTGAAAGTAGAAGCAAACCATTGCGAAATCAAAGAGATAATATTTAGCAACAATGATCCTTATGGTTTATCGCTTAATCCCTCAGATTATACAACAATCAAGGACAATAAATTTTCAGACAACCGGATTGGTATATATACAAAATACTCTGATTTCAATACTATTTCCAATAATGATGCATCGGAAAACGAACAATATGGTATTGTATGCGCATATTCTAGCAATAATTATATCTTTGACAACAAAGCAATTTCAAATGGAATAATAGGTATTATTACCAATAACTGTAATAATTACTATATTTCAAAAAACACAGTAAATTCAAATGAACAAAACGGCATCTACATTCTAGATTCAAATAATATTATGGTCTTTAAAAATAATATTATCAACAACAACATATATGGTGTAAATTGTGAATATTCCAATAACAATATCTTTTATCATAATAACTTTATCAATAATGGCCAAAATGCCATAGACGATGAGACAAATACATGGTATAATTCCATACTTCAAGAGGGTAACTATTGGGATGATTATACTGGGGGAGATTGCCAGGGAGATGGTATTGGTGATACATCATACGATATTCCAGGAGATGGTAACCAAGATATATACCCATTAATGACTCAATATGGTCCTCCACATGCAGACTATATATCTATTGTAGATGGTAATAAAGTTACCTTCAATGCATCCCGATCTTATGATTATGACGGTACTATAATTTCATATGAGTGGGACTTTGGTGATGGAAATATCGGAACAGGATCACCTATAGAACATACATATACTGAGGATGGATCTTACGATGTATCATTAACTGTTACAGATAATGATGGCAAAAATGATTCAACCATAAAAACAATTATGGTTGATAGTACTCCCCCAGATATAATGGATCACACAAATGACTTTGCAACCACAGGTGATATCTTTATATTTAATGCTACTGTCACAGATAACGTAGAGGTATATTCAGTACAGGCAAATTACCAGTATGAAGATGGAGATAAGAAACATGTTGATATGCATAATACAGTTGGTAATTATTGGGAGGGAACTCTGATAATTGATCATACACTTGAATTATTATCCTATCATATATATGCCGTTGATACCTCTGGTAATGGAAATTGTTCAGATGCAAAAAACGTAACCCTTTATGACAATGATCTACCAGAGATTTCAAATCTTATTGCAGATCCATGGGTACAAATGTCAGGTAGTTATGTAAATATATCAGCTGTTGTAACTGATAATATTGTCCTATCTGAAGTTAATCTTAATATTGTATATCCAGATTCTACAATACAGAATTTTTCAATTATTAACAATAAGATTGGAAATACCTACTTTTCTGAAAAGATGTACTCTATTCCTGGTGATTATACATTTCACATTTGGGCAAAGGATTCCAGTAATAATGATAATATTTCCGAGGAAAAAATATTTACGATAGCTACAGGAACCAAACCGTCTATACCAGATATAAATGGTCCATCAACTGGATCAACAGACACTTTATTAACATTTACATTTAAATCATATGATTCTGAAGGACATAACATATATTACATCATTGACTGGGGTGATGACCAAGTAGAAGAAATTGGTCCTTTTGCTTCAGGTCAAGAGGCAATAGCTAGCCATACATGGGATAGCAAGGGTGATTTTATTATTCAAGCAAAAGCCAAAGATAGTGTGGGTTTGGAAAGTGACTGGGGCAAACATAATATAAATATACCTAGGACTAGAAACATAAATTACAGATTTAATATTCTAAATCGATTGTTTGAACGGTTTCCAAATATTTTCCAAATACTACAACTATTTTTACAACAATTTGGTGTACTATAATTCAAATCCTTCTTTCTTTTCATTTTTATTAACATAATAGTAGTACTCTAAGTTTTACTATTTACTACCCATGTTGTAATAACAAATTTTTAAGGAAATATTTAAATCACCATATTATATTATAAAATCTTAAAAGTAAATGTTTAAGGGAGGAAATAACATGAAAACAAAAATATTAGGTATTTTAGTTTGT
>SMTZ1_10008400_pt1 | contig 10325 bp, 12 predicted proteins | sample DeeMarSWOR136_30_FD_25667 | JGI IMG/M metagenome (IMG submission 25667) | reverse complement strand
CAAGCCATACAAGCCCCATAAATACAAGAGTTCTAAAATAACAACTTAAAAATAGTAATAAAATTATATATAAAATAACGCATTTATCGTCTATAATTGGACAATTCGGTTGCCTTTGAAACAGGTGTTATATGAATTACCTCTTGCAAACGACTGACCAAGATCATGGTGTCTGGACCTTGTCTCACCATGGGAAGCCAATAGTTTGCTAAGTTCATTCGTATGGCGAAGAAGTTGAAAACTTCACAAACAAATGAAAAGGTAAAGTTCAGATTGATTTGTTTGGAGGACTTCCTTCACCGAGTCCAGAATTATCTCTTTTTAAAACATAAATTTTAATAAAGACAAGCCTATTTCCGGTGGTTTATGTTTAGTATCTATTCATTAGATGTTGACAAGATTCCATTATTGTCAAAAAAGGAAAAAGAGGAAATTGACCATATACTTGGCAATGGAAGCACTGAAGAAGAAAAAGCAGAAGCAAGGCAAAAACTTGTTCTCTCCTGTCTAAGGCTTACTTCATTAATAGCAAAAGAATACATTGGAATGGGGGTTGATTTAGACGATTTGATACAGGAAGGGAATCGCGGAGCAATGTATTCTGCTGAAAGGTATGACCCTGATTATGGAGTCGCTTTCTCAGCATATGCAACCAGAGCAATCAGATACCATATTCTGCGCGAGTTAATAAAGCAAGGCAGGTATACTAAAAAATTCAGGGAATCTTCTCTTGATGTACGCTTTGAAGAAGATGATATGTCTTTTGGAGAAACAATAGAAAATCCAAGAGAAAGGCTTCCAGATAAAATTGCTGAAGAAAATGAATTATGCAGCAAACTTTGCATCTCGATGACAACATTAACCAAAGAAGATGAAGAGCTTGTAATGCGCAGGTTTGGGTTTAATGGCTATGACACCCATACTTATAAAGAGCTTGGCAAACATATAAACAGGACAGGGGAAAGGGCAAGGCAAAGACTAAATAATACCTTTGAAATAATAAGGGAAGAACTAGGGCTTAATACATCTTAAAACAGCAATGTTTATATAGGGGCGCCTTACTCTAAATTCTCATTATGAGGGTAATCAAGGGGTTGAAAATTCATCCTTCTGTATTCACAACCATGTTCCCAAAAAAATGTGTTGTGAAAAATTGCAAGAGCATGTGCTGTGAAGGCGGCGCATGGATTGACATAAAGGAAAAAGAAAAAATCCTGAAAAACAAGGAGCTTTTCAAGAAATACCTGAGAAAAAGCTCCCAGGATGAATCAGCCTGGTTTGAAGAAGAGCATGAAAATGATGAATTTCCTTCTGGCAGGGCTGTCGGGATAAATGACCTGCCAAAAAACTTCTGCATCTTGTTTGAGCCAGAGCATGGCTGTGTCCTGCAGAAAGCTGCAATAGAGCAGGGAAAACACGAATGGGCATACAAATCCTTTTTCTGCATATTATTCCCGCTGACAATAGAAAACGGCATGCTTACAATAGACGAAGAGATGGAATGCCTTGAGTGCAGCAGGCCTGAAAACCAGAAAATACCAATCTGGCAGGCATGTGAAAGGGAGATAAAATACCTCTTGGGAAATGATTTCTATAAAGAATTAGAGCAGATGGCTGCTGCAAAAACTTTATAAAAATAGATATATTCTTTCTTATAGGGTGGTAACTATAGATTTAGAAAGAAAAACCTTATTTGTAGCAGGCCATTTTGATGATGGCTTTGGAAAACCCTCAAAAATAGCTGAGCAGGTATTTGAGGCAGTCAACCCTATAAATGCGCGCTATAGCAACGGGGGCTCTTTCAATGAGCTTTTCAGATTGCTTGAAAATATTGAAAAGTATAACTTGATATTCTGGTTTGCTGATGTTTCAAACAACAGGCCAAAGCTTGTAAGTGAGATAAAGAAAAGGCACAAGGAATGCGTATTGGTGACATCAAAAAGAAACAGGGGAGAATACTCCTTTCATGACCTTCTGTACCATGCACTTGGAATCAAAAGCAATATGTTTGTTGAAATCTCAGAAAATGAAAACAAAAGGTACCAGGGAAGGGTAATTGACCCGCTGGGAAATGTTTTCCTTGATTATAATGAGGATTTTGGTCTGGTTGGAAAGGTTATTGGAAAAAGGGCAGACGAATTAATGGGATATACAAGGATTTCAAGTGAAAAAGAAGGGGGCAGAATACCTGCCCCAAAACAAGAGGAATTTATAGGGGTGATAAGGGGATATTCTGATTTGTTCCACGAGCTTGTGCATTCCCATCCAGAAGCAACAAACAGGTTTTTTGGAAATGCCTCTTTCAGGAAAGGTGACTTGATTTTTGTCACAAAAAGAAATGTGGACAAGAGGGAGCTTGATAAAAATGCATTTGTAGCAGTTAAACCTGAAACCCCAATATGTTATTTTGGGGATGACAAGCCTTCTATTGACACGCCAACACAGGTAAAACTCTATAATTTTTACCAGAATGTAAGTTTTATGCTCCATTCCCATACATATATACAGGATGCGCCGTTTACAAGCAGGATTATTCCCTGCGGTGCACTTGAAGAAGCAGATGAAATCATCAGAATGCTTCCTTATGAAGATAAAAAGAATTTTTTTGTTAATCTCCGCGGTCATGGCTCCCTTGCGCTTGTTGACAGGATTGAATACCTGAAATCCCTTCCTTATTTTGCAAGGCAGCTTCCTGAAGTTGTAAAATGAATTTGGAAATTATTTTGGATGAAGCAGAAATACCAAGCAAATTGCTTGATTTTAAGGTAGAGCACTACAAGGAAGTTTTTGGTGAGCATTGGGAGCAAGTCTTTAATGCAAACCCTCACATGGAGGAAGGGGAGGAAATGGTTATTGCCAAAGATTCAGATAGATTAATAGGCGGCTGTATAATAAAAAAAGGGATTTACTGCATACGGATGAAAGGATTTGGAATACTGCCTGAAAACAGGAGAAGAGGGTATGCCCGCGAATTGATATATGATTTGAGAAACATGACAAGAAAACACCACCATGAACTTGTCCGCATGCAAAAAAAACCAACAGATATTAAACTGATGTACCTTAGGAGCCTTGTATACCTAGATGGGGAATTTTCAATGGATATTCCTGCCCTGCAGTTTGGTTCTTTCCTGAAAAACCTCGGGTTCATTCCTTACATGTATAACAAGCATGAGCTGTCTGAAGAAGAAAAAATTGCAATAGAGGTCTACAAAGAGATGTATCCTGATTTGGCAGACAACATAAAAGTTTTCAAAAAAACAATTGTTGATTATGGAGTAGACTTAAAGCCGGAAATAAAGCAGGAGCTTCTTGCATTTACTAAAGAGCAGTGGGACACTGTAATGCACGGCCTAAACTGGAAGCTTGGAAATTATGAAAAATCAGGGAAAGTAAGCTTCAGGTATGATTTGTGCCCTATATGCGCTGACATGGAAAGCAGCGAGCAGAACAGCGAGAACTGCAGGAAATGCTACATCTACAAGACATGCACTGAGCCGTTTAGGGAAGTCGGAAGGTTCAAAGAAGATTTCCAGGTCTCAAATGCATATTTCACTGCAATGAGGGATTTTATGTTGGCAAACAAACCAAGGAATTAAAGCAAACTCCCCAGATAATCTTTTTTTAATTTAAACCCTTTTCTTTTTGCCAGTTTCTGAATTGCCTTGTCAAATCGTGAGCCGTATTGCGCTGCTTTCTTTTTTCTCCATGCAATCTCCTTTGGAATGCCGATGTCTTCTGCAATCTTTCGCAAAATTATTTTCTTGAATTCATCTGAAACCTTTTCTTCAGCAGGAAACTGCATTCCAAGTTTTATAACATCTGCATCCAGGAAAGGAGTCAGCACACTCATTCCAAATTCATCTGCAATCTTCCAGTCCCTCAATAAATCACGCTTATACATTGACAACAATCCTTTCCAGCATTCCTCATTAATGTCCCCAGTCTTGTGCCTTTCATACCCTGCAAATATCTCCTCACTTCCCAACCCTGAAAACATCTGCTTTATTCCATTTTCTTTTGCCATCTCCATTGCAGCATAAAAAACACATGCAATGCTTATCTTAACAGCATCTGTTTCATTAAACAATAAAGTAACTCTCTTTACAATCTCTTCTGCTTCATCAAGGCTTAAGATTCTCATCCTTAATTTGAATCCAAGCTCATCAGCAACCTTGTCAGCCCATTTGATATCAGCAGCATCTTCAACACCAACTGCATAGCATGTAAAATCAGCATTCATCTGCTTGCAGATAAATGAAATAAAAGTAGAATCAATACCTCCTGAAAACATTATGCCGAATTTTTCTTTTGGTATTTTTTTCTTTATGGAATTAACAATAGCTTCTTTCAGCTCTTCCTGTGAAGCCCTGCCTTCAACTCTCAAGCCTTCTATAAATTTTTTCCATTCAGGTTCAGAAATCATTTTTTAACCAGTTTAATTTCCTTTATCTCATAAACACCTGCATATTCAGATTCCATTCTCTTTTCAGCAGAAACAACCTTTATTTTTTTCTTGAACAGCGGGCAGTCAAGAACAAATGTCTCATATTCCCCGCCCTCTCCAGCAAGATGGATATTTAATTTCTTCAAATCAGCAATTGTATTCCTGTCAATCTTCCTGCCGAGCCATGATTCATCAAACCCTTCTGCTGCAACACCTGCAATTATAACCTCAAAGCCGTCCAAGATTAACCTCTGCATATACTGCTCTTCATTCATATGCCAAATTGGTGCAATTGATTCCAGCTTAAGCTCTTTGCAGATTTTTTCAATCCTTGATTTCTGGTATTCTGATGCAATTGCACCTGAAACAATCCCTTCAATCTTGTATTTGTCTTTTGCAAGCTTGATTGCAGCTTTCAAATCAATTAATTCCTCTTCTTTCTCGCCAGGTGTAGGGATAGAAACAAGAGGCAAGCCAGTTAATTCAGCTTGTTTTGGGACAAGATGCAGGTTCGGGACATGAAACATCCAGGAATCAGGCTTTTCAGGAACCAGAGTAATCAAACAAACAAGCTCATGCTTCTTTGATGCAGCATAAGCAGCATACATGCTGTCTTTTGCGCCTGATACCAATGCCCCGACTTTCATAGAAATACAAGATAGCCAATGCTTTATAAATGTGACGAAATATTTAAAAATGCTCACAAAACAAACTTTAGAGGGGAGTTAAAATGGTATTCTGGAGAAAGAAAAATAAGAAAACAGAAAAAACACAGACAAAAGAACCTAATCCTATTGAGATTCTTAGACAAGAAAAACAAGACCTAGAAAGGAGGTTGGAGCAGGCGCAGGAAGAAAAAAACCAGGCAGAAGAACAGCTAGCTGAAGTAAAAGGGGAATATGACAAACTTGAAAAAATACAGAAGTCAATATTCAAAACAGCAGAAGCCCAGGTTAAAAAAGAAGTAGAAGAAGTAAAAAAAGAGCTTGAAGCAAAATACCAGGCAAAGATAGCAGACCTTGATGAAGAAAGAAAAAAACTCAATATTGAACTTGGAAGGAAGTTTGATGAATTAAGCAAGCAAAAAAGAGAACACAGAGAAAAAATGGGTGAACGCGTTGCTAAAATTCAACAATATGAAGAGCAGATTAGCAAGCTTAAAGAAGATTTGATAAATGCAGAAGAAGCAGTAACTAAAAAATACAGCAGGATAGAACAAAAAATCAAGGAGATTGCCAAAAAGAAAACTGTTACAATATTAGGGGAAGGAGAAATAACAACAGTAACAATATATGAACAGGTATATGAAGGAAGGAGAAGTTCTGGATATAATGCACTTGGCCCAAACGGGGAAAAAATATATGTGCGCACTGCAAGACACCTTCCTATAGGTGACGATATCTCTGTTATCATAAGGGCAATGCCTCATGGAGAAGCAAGGCCAATGGAAAATCCAGATGTTGAACTTAAAGTTGATGAAGTATTTGAAGTAAAGGCATTTGAAAGGGCAAGGGACAAAAATGATAACTCATTGATTACAAGATGTAAAAACGGCAGGCTTTACATACTTAATGTTGGTTCGCTCCATAAATATGATGGAAAAGTGAGGGTATTTAAAAAAGCAGATAACAGGGATATTTATTTTGCAAACATTCTTGCATAATTTAGAAAAAAAATCCTTTTTTCTTCTTAGCTGATTTCTCAAATTCTTTCAGCAAATCCTTCTGTTTCTTGCTTAGCTTCTTTGGAACCTCAACAACAACAGTTACTAATTCATCTCCTGTTCCAGAGCCGTGGAGATAAGGGATTCCCTTGCCTTTCATCTTGAATACTGTGCCGGATTGTGTGCCGGCAGGAATCTTCAGTTCAGCTTTGCTGTGTATTGTAGGAACTTCAATTGTTCCCCCTAATGCAGCAGTTACAAAAGAAACAGGAACTTGGACATGCAAATCATCTCCCTGCCTTTCAAATATCTTGTGTTTCTTTACATGGACAATAACATACAAATCCCCTGGCTCAGCTCCCTTGTCTCCTGCTTCACCAGCACCCATTATCCTTAAATTTGTCCCTGTCTCAGCTCCAGCAGGAATCTTTAATTCAATTTTTTTATCTTTTTCAATCATTCCATTTCCTTTGCAAACAGAACATTTTTTCTTTATGTATTTTCCTTCACCACCACATTTGCTGCAGATAGACTGCGTTGCAAATATGCCAAAAGGTGTTTTCTGCGTCCTTCTCATAAATCCAGAGCCCTCGCATCCAGGGCATTCAAGTATGTCTCCAGGAGAATTTGCACCAGAGCCATTGCATTTGTCGCATTTGACAAACACAGGAATATTTAATTCCCTTGTTGCTCCTTTTGCAGCTTCTTCAAGGGTAATCTCAACATCATACCTTACATCAGAGCCCCTTCTGGCCCTGCGCTTTCTTCTGCCTCCAAACAATCCCCCTAAGCCTCCTCCAAAAAAAGAATCAAAGATGCTGTCAAAATCAAATCCAAACCTTGATAATATATCCTCAAAATTAGCACTGCTAAACCCGCCAGCACCAAAACCTCCGAACTGGTCTGCAGTTGTTCCAAACTGGTCATACTGCCTTCTCTTCTCATCATCTGCAAGCACAGCAGCAGCCTCATTAATCTCCTTGAATTTCTCAGCAGCATCTTTATCCTTGTTCAAATCAGGATGGTATTTCTTTGCAAGCCTCTTGTAAGCCTTCTTAATCTCCTCTTTAGTTGCAGTCTTCTCCACTCCAAGTATTTTGTAATAGTCCTTGCTCATTTTTTCTCTATTTTCTCTAGTTCTTTGATTAAAGGTTTTCTCCAGTCAAATTCCATCTGGGATTTTATGAACTTAAGCATTTTTTTGTCTTCTTTGCTTAGCTTTTTCCTTTCCAGTTTTTTGATTTTGAGGATTATTTCTTTGTCAATCTCTTTTACAAAAGCATATTTCTTTCTGTCTGCAGGTGTTATCTTCATGATATCATCTTCTTCAAATCTTCTGGCTTTATTCCAATCTTGTCAAAGATTTCTTTTTCAACCTTTTCAACAAATTCAAACGCTTTTCTTTCCTGTTTTGTATATTTTGGATATCTTTTGTTTGCATCTTTTAGTCTTTCCTTTATTGAAACAATCTTGTCATGAAGAACCCTTTTGTCAGCATAAAAAATAAGTTTTTCCTCCCATGTCTTTGGCCTTGAAGTAGGGTCCAAGGCGCACAAGCTCCCGTGCTTTCTGCAGATAATTGCCTGTGAAATTAAATTCTCTTTCTGAAGTATCTCATATCCTTCTGCAACATGGCTTTCAGCTTTTTTCTCAATCTCTCTTGCCTTCCCAATATCATGCAGCAGTGAGGCAGTGTCAACCAAGTCAATATAAACCTCTTCTCCTTTTTCAGCAAGCTTCTCAGCCAAGAAAACAGCAATCTTGTTAACTATCAAGGAATGTGCCCTTACATTCTCAGGCATCTTGTATTTGTCCCATAGCTTCATGCATTCCTTCCTGCTTATCATTTAACTGTCCTCATAACACATTTCAAATTAGAGCAGTAAAAATCAGGATGGAATTTCTTAAGGAAATCCCTGCTGTAAACCCCTCCTGAAGGTGTTATTAAAACCTTTATTCCTGCTTTATGCGCCTGCTTGATGTCATTTACATGGTCCCCGACATAAACAACATCCTTTTTCTTTAATTTAAACCTCTTCAGCAGCTGCCTTATTGCCCATACCTTGTCCCTTCCTTTCCTGTGCTCATCACCAAATAGGGCATCATAAGGTATCTTGTGTTTTTTTGCAGTTGCCCTTACAATAGATTCTGCATTGCCGGTTATTATTGCAATCTTAATCCCCGTCTTCTTCAAATCACGCAGCACCTTTGCATCATAAACCTTTATTGTATCCAGATGCTTCATAAAAGCGCCTTTCAAGACATTCCTTAATCTTAATTTAGTTCCTTTGTAGGTTTTTCTGCGCCTGCTGTAAAAATAATCAACATTCTTTGTAACACTTGAGCCGACAAAGCGTTTGAAGCCCTTTTCAGTCGGCTTCTCCCCAACCTCCTTGCAGATTGCCCTGTAAGCCATCTTGTTTGCTTTCAAGGAATTAACAAGAGTCAAATCCCAGTCAAAAAACACAGCTTTAAAGCTCATTTATTCACCTCTTTTAGCAATTCAAATGCCTTCTTGAACTGTTCTTTATTAAACTTCAGTTCTTCAAAAGCTGTCTCAAAATCAACCCATCTGTAATCTGAATGCTCCTCGCATAACTCAATCTTTTGGTTCCTGTCAACCTTAACTAAAAAATAGTTTAGGAACTTGTGGATTGTTTCTCCTTCCCATTTAAACCAATAGTCTGCTTTCACATCAATCTCTGTAACACTTTCGCAGTCCAAGCCAGTCTCTTCCTTCACTTCCCTGCAGACAGCATCCTTCCATTCTTCATCCTTTTCTTTCTCACCCTGCACAAACTGCCATCCTGTCCATGTCCCTTTCTTCTTTAGGATAAGGAAATGGTAATCCTTGTCCTTGTCATATGTTATTGCAACAATTGCATGCATTATCTTAGTCATTCTTTTCCTCAAACTCAGCATCAACTACATCATCTTTCTTTTCTTTCTTTCCTGGGTTTCCTGCTTTTGCCTTCTTCTGCTGCTCTGCAGCTGCCTTCTGGTACATCTCAGTTGCAGCCTCCTGCGCTATCTTAGTTATCTCATCAACCTTCTCCTTTATCTTTTTAATGTTCTTTTTCTCTGGCTTCATCAATTCCTTTAATTCCTCAATCTTATCGCGAATTGGCTTCAGCTTTTTCTCATCAACCTTTTCTTTCATGTCATCCATTGTTTTCTCTGTTGTATAAATCAATGTATCTGCCTGGTTTACAACCTCAATCTCTTCTTTCTTTTTCTTGTCTTCTTCTGCATATTTCTCAGCTTCTTTTCTCATCTTCTCAACTTCTTCCTCACCTAGTTTATTAGGTGCAGTTATCACAATTGACTGGTTCTTGCCAGTTCCCAAATCCTTTGCAGCAACATTCATGATGCCGTTTGCATCTATATCAAAGGTAACCTCAATCTGAGGTATCCCTCGTGGTGCAGGAGGTATGCCAACTAAATCAAACCTTCCTAATGTTTTGTTGTCACCTGCCATCGGCCTCTCACCCTGCAGGACATTGATTGTAACAGCAGGCTGGTTGTCAGCTGCAGTTGAGAAAATCTGCGATTTCTTTGTTGGGATTGTGGTGTTTCTCTCAATCAACCTTGTGGACACCCCTCCTAATGTCTCTATCCCAAGGGATAATGGCGTGACATCAAGCAAGAGAATATCCTTGACTTCCCCTGCCAAAACACCGCCCTGTATTGCTGCACCCATTGCAACACATTCCATTGGGTCAACACCGCGCTCAACTTTCTTTCCTACAACACCCTCAACAAACTTCTGGACGCAGGGCATTCTTGTAGGCCCTCCAACCAATATAACTTTGTTGATATCTTTTGCCTCAAGCTTTGCATCTTTCATTGCTTGTTCAACTGATTTCCTGCATTTCTCTACAATAGGCATAACAAGCTCCTCAAGTTTAGCACGGGTTAATTTAATTGTCAGGTGTTTAGGCCCTTTGTCTGTTGCAGTGATATAAGGCAGGTTAATCTCAGTCTCTAATGTTGTAGACAATTCAATCTTTGCCTTTTCAGCTGCCTCACGTACACGCTGCATTGCAGTGTCATCCTTGTCAAGGTCAATTCCGCTTTCATCCTTGAATTTCTTGACAACAAATTTTATCAGGGATTCATCCATGTCAGTGCCTCCTAACTGCGTGTCCCCTGATGTTGATTTGACTTCAAAGACACCTTCGCCAAATTCCATTACAGTGACATCAAGTGTACCTC
>SMTZ1_10008399_pt1 | contig 10325 bp, 20 predicted proteins | sample DeeMarSWOR136_30_FD_25667 | JGI IMG/M metagenome (IMG submission 25667) | reverse complement strand
ATACAAACAAAGAGGATGAATGCTCCCTGTACGACGATTATCAGGTAAGAGTGCAGTAAAAAAATGAAGATGGCGAAAAGAACAATATGCGTAAGAAGAAAATAGGGGGTGAGCTTTATTGTACTTCCTTTTCTTGTTCTTTCTTCTTCCCTTTTGTCTTCGATTCAGGACGCTCGATTACACCAACGAGCTCGAGCAAGGAAAGTTCTGCTCCATCGCCCATTCTGTTCCCCATCTTGACGATCCGTGTGTAACCGCCGTTTACCTTCCGGTATCGTGGTGCAATATCATCAAAGAGCTTCGCCAGGATGTCCCTGTTCTTAATTTTTTTAAGAATAATCCTTTTGTTGTGAAGAGTGTTTTCCTTTGCCCTCGTGATGATTTTTTCACTCAGCCTTCTCAGCTCCTTGGCCTTCGCCGTCGTTGTTTTCAACTGCTCGTACTCGAAGAAGGACACCAGCATGTTTGCGAACATCGCTTTCCTGTGTGACGCTGTCTTGTTGAGCCTCTTTGTCCCTTTGAGATGTCTCATTTTACTTCTCCACTTGCGCGTTTCCCATTCTCTGATCGATGAGATCCTTCATGCCCAGGTTCAAACCGTACTCCATAAGCTTGTCCTTTATTTCCTGGAGTGATTTTTTCCCAAAGTTTTTCGTCCGGGAAATCTCATCCTCTGTGAGACGGGCCAGATCGCCAATCGTCTTTACATTGATGTTTCTCAGGCAGTTCGATGAGCGGACAGAGAGCTCAAGTTCTTCGACGGGTGTATCGATAATAGACTTCAACTTTTCAATTTCCTCATCCAGCTCACTCCCCTCATCCTCGAACTCTTCATTGAAATTGATGAACTGAACGAGATAATCTTTCAAGACCTTTGAAGCATCAGCCACCGCATCTTCGGGAAGAATGCTCCCATCGGTCCATACTTCGAGTATGAGCTTGTCGTAGTCACCCTTCTGCCCTACACGCGTCTTCTCAACTTTGAAATTACACTTTTTTATGGGCGAAAAAATAGCATCGATCGGGATCGTTCCGATTGTTTCGATGTTGTCGATGTTCGCCTCGGCCGGCACATACCCACGACCGAGATTGACCTGTAGATCGATGACTATTTTACACCCTTCACTCAACGTTGCAAGATGAAGATCAGGGTTCAGAACTAGGATATTCTCATCCACCGCAATATCCTTTGCCTTGAAGTCCTTAGGACCTTCAAGCTCGATTGTAACGGTCCTCGTTTCATCTGGTTCTTGAAGGGTAACCCTCACACCCTTAAGGTTGAGAATGAAATCTATGGTATCCTCGACAAGACCTGGTATGGTGTCGAACTCACTCGTGATCAACTTCATGACCTGCTTTTCTGGGTTGAATGCCTCTATTCGAAGTGCAACTATCGCATATCCCTGAAGTGCGGAAAGCAGCGTTCTCCGAATTGAGTTTCCAAGGGTTGTCCCATACCCTCTTTCCAGCGGGGCTGCAATTATTCTCCCATAATCTTTTCGCTCGCCCTCATACTCGATGGTAATAGACCGTGGTCGCTTCATCCCTTTTAAGAGATTTTTATGTACCATTGCACCGATACTCCTGCGTTATTTCGAATAATATTCAACAATGAGCTGTTCGTTGACTGGAAGGTCGATCTCTTCACGCTTTGGAATATAGACAAGCTTCCCCTTCAGATGGTCCGGATCGACCTCTATCCAGGGCACTGTTCCGACCCTGGAGATATCCTTCATGCTTTCAAGCACCGAGACAAGTTTCTTGCTCGACTCTTTCACCTCGATCTCATCGCCCTCCCTTATAAGGTAAGAAGGAATATCAACCTTTTTCCCATTTACCAGGACGTGTCCGTGCCCGATGAGCTGCCGAGCCATCTTTCTCGACGTGGCATAATGCATCCGATAGGCCACATTATCAAGCCTCCGCTCCAGTAAAATGAGGAGGGTTTCACCGGTTATTCCCTTCTTACGGGAGGCAATTTTAAAATATTTCTTGAACTGTCTCTCCCCGAGCCCGTAGAATCTCTTTGCCTTCTGTTTTTCTCTCAGCTGTACCCCATATTCAGATGTCTTTGCCCTTCTCTTCGGTATGTTCCCGGGGGGCATTCTCTTCTTCACGATTGCGCACTTGCTCGACAGGCATCTGTCACCCTTGAGCATCAGCTTTATTCCCTCTTTCCTGCATAGTCTGCATGAAGGCCCCAAATACCTTCCCATTCAAACCTCCGTAAAATATGTTATTATACCCTTCTCCTCTTGCGCGGTCTGCACCCGTTGTGCGGTATCGGAGTCACATCCTTGATCATATTGATCTTGAGCCCTGCCACCTGAAGGGTTCGGATTGCCGATTCTCGTCCCCCGCCCGGCCCTTTCACATACACATCGACCTCCCTCAGACCATGCTCCATCGCTTTCCTCGCCGCATCCTCTGCGGTTACCTGTGCGGCAAAGGGTGTACTCTTCTTTGCCCCTCTAAAATCAAGGCTCCCTGCAGAAGACCAGGAAATAGCATTTCCCTGTTTGTCGGTGATCGTGACGACCGTGTTGTTAAAGGTGGCTTGTATATGCACGATCCCTTGGGCAATATTTTTCTTTTCTTTTTTTCTAACTCTCGATCTGGTTGTCTTTGCCAATTTCATACTCCTCTATTTTTTCTTACCCGCAACCGTTTTTCTCTTGCCTTTCCGTGTTCTTGCGTTCGTGCGGGTTCGCTGGCCCCTCACCGGTAGTCCTTTCCTGTGCCGTAAACCCCGGTAGCACCCGATATCGATGAGTCGCTTAACGTTCATGGAGAATTCTGTGCGCATCTCGCCCTCAATCTTATAGTTTTTCTCGCTGATCGTTCTCAATCGGGCAATCTCTTCATCGGTAAGTTTAAAGACACGGACATCAGGATCTAACCCTGAATCCTGCATTATCTTATGGGCGAGGGTCGGTCCAATCCCGTAAATATAGGTGAGGGCCACCTCGATCCTCTTATTGTTTGGTAAATCGACTCCTGCGATTCGAGCCATGGTTGCCTTCCTTCGTTATTTTTGCTTTTGTTTATGTTTTGGATTGGTGCAGATCACCCGAACCACACCTCTTCTTCTGATGATCTTGCATTTATCACAAATCTGCTTTACCGAAGCACGTACCTTCATGATTCTTTCCACCTCTCCTTTTATTTAGTCACTGGTGATAACTCCGCCAGTAACTATTTATGCCTGTAGGTGATCCTTCCTCTGTTCAGGTCATAGGGAGATAATTCAATGGTCACACGATCTCCAGGGAGGATCCTGATATTATGCATCCGCATTTTCCCGGAAATATGAGCGAGCACGACGTGCCCGTTTTCAAGTTCCACCTTGAACATGGCATTTGGAAGCGGTTCCTTTACAACTCCATTGACCACGATCGCTTCTTCTTTCGACATCAACCCTCCCGTTTTATTCAAACGGCACAACGCTCATCAGTAAGCCACCCTAAGATACTGTAATTTCCCTCCATAGTCAATTCTACTCACACCCCAAATCCTGCACGTGAAACCCTTTAGGTCCGGAAAATCCGGGTCCAAAAAACCTGCGCGTCCGGAGTACCCCACTGCAGGGATTTAGGAGAACAACACCCGCTACAGGTTTCTTCCCCGTAACTTCCCACCCTTCCTCATGAACCCATCATAATGACGCATGAGCAGATGGGACTCTATCTGTTTCATTGTGTCGAGATCTACACCCACCATAATGAGGAGTGATGTTCCCCCCATGAGATAGGCCATTGCCGGAGGCAGCCCAAGCCATCTCTGAATAATGGTCGGTATCAGCGCGATGATGGCTAGAAAGATGGAACCGGGCAGGACGATCCTGTTCAGTACCCTCTGCAGGTAGGTGGACGTATTCACTCCAGGCCGGATTCCGGGGATATACCCTCCGACCTTTTTCAGGTTATCTGCGATGTCAATCGGGTTCATCTGTATCTGAGTATAGAAGTAAGTAAAGAAAATGATGAGGAGTGCATAGAGAACCAGATACAGGGCGTTTCCGGGAGACAGCAGCACCGCAAGCCGTTCCAGCGCTGGAACACGGGCACCAAGAGTCTGTGCGATTTGCGCCGGGAATAGCAAAAGGGACGATGCAAAGATAATCGGAATGACACCGGAAGGATTTATCTTAAACGGCAGATAGGTGGCCTGAGCCGAATACACCTTTCTCCCAATCACCTTCTTAGCGTGCTGGATCGGTATCCTTCGCTGACCCTGCTGCTCAAGAATCACGAAGGCGATTATCCCAATAAAGATACCGAAGGAGACGATGAGGATGATGGGGTTCAGCTCACCGATTTTCAACTGATCGTAGACCTGCTTGAAAGCAACAGGAATCCTGGCTACAATACCGACAAATATGATGAGCGAAATGCCGTTGCCGATTCCTCTTTCTGTGATCTGCTCCCCTATCCACATCAAAAATAGGGTCCCCGCAGTAATCGCAATAATCGCATTGATGGTAAAACCGAGGCCCGGATTAACGATGACCTCCGGTCTGGATTTCATGAACACGGTGAGCGCGTACGCCTGTATCGCTGCGATGACCACCGTGGCGAAGCGGGAAATCTGCTGGATCTTTTTCCTCCCGACCTCTCCTTCCTTGGACAGTCGCTCGAGTGCGGGAATGACTACGGTAAGAAGCTGAAGAATGATGGATGCCGAAATGTAAGGCATGATGCCCAGGGCGAAGACGGTGAATCTGCTCAGCGCGCCACCGGCAAAGAGATCCAGAAAGCCGAGTAACCCGCTGGTTGTTTGTGTAAAAAGCCGTTCGAGTGCTACTGGATTAATCCCCGGTACCGGTATGTAGGAACCGACTCTCACGATGAGAATCATGAGAAGCGTAAAGAGCACCCGTCTTCTGAGCTCTGGAATTCTGAATATATTTGCTACTATGTTCGTTCCGGCAGCCATATACGTCCCTTTTTATTAATATTGGTGCTCAATGTCATCACCTTCAGATGGACGCCTACCGTCCTCGAGGAAAGAACATTGCTCACCCGATTATCTCGACGGATCCTCCCTGCTTCTCCACTGCATCAATGGCCTTCTTCGATGCCCTGTTTACACGCACATGGAGCTTCTTTGTCAGATCTCCCTTTCCGAGAAGCTTGACAAAACTGTTCTTTTTATTCACCATTCCCTGTTTCAGAAGTGCATCGTAATCAACTGTTTCTCCGTTACCGAATATCTTCAGGTCGCCAATATTCACGATCTGAAAGGCGTTCTCGAACCTCTTGTTTTTGAATCCACGCTTTGGAATCCGGCGTGCGAGCGGCATTTGGCCGCCCTCAAATCCGACCTGCTGGCTGAATCCCGATCGTGACTTCTGACCCTTGTTGCCACGACCAGAGGTGCAGCCCCTCCCGCTTCCCGGTCCCCTTCCGACCACTCTCCGTTTTTTCGTTGCTCCAACCGGCGCGCGTAAACTCATTTTTCTACCCTCTCCGCCTTTACCAGATGACTTACTTTGAACACCATGCCCTGGATTTGTGGGGTGCTCTTCTTAACGACCGTGGAGTTCATCTTTTTCAGACCCAGCGCACGAACTATTCTCCTCTGTTTTTCGGATACTCCGATGAGGCTCTTTACCAAGCTCAGCTTTATCATCTCTACCTTTGCCATATTTCCGTTACCCTCATACCTACCCTAACAGTTCTTTGAAAGTTTTTCCCCTCACTTCAAGCACTCGGTTCATGCTCATCAACTTCTGCAGACCGTCCATGGTAGCTTTTACCACGTTGAGCGCGTTACTCGTGCCCAGCGACTTAGTCAGGATATCCCGAATCCCTGCCTGCTCGACCACTGCACGTACCGGACCCCCGGCGATGATCCCTGTTCCCGGTGAAGCAGGCTTGAGCACCACCTTACCGCTCTTGAACCTTCCGTACACCTCGTGAGGGATTGTGTTCCCCTTCAGGTTTATCTCAACGACATTCTTTTTCGCCTTTTCAACGCCTTTCCGAATCGCCTCGGAGACTTCATTCGCCTTTCCGTAGCCGACACCCACGTGGCCTTTTTTGTCTCCCACAACCACGAGAGCACTAAAACTGAACCTTCTCCCCCCTTTCACCACTTTGGCGACCCGGTTCAGCTTTACGAGCTTTTCAGTAAATTGCTCCTCGGTTTCTTGCACTTCGTTTACGTTGATATCTCCCAAGCTTCTCTCCTTCTAATTTAAAGAATGATGGTATAAGTACACCCTTCGCTTGAATGTTGCGTCCACCAATTACAACGTACAGGTGGTCGTTATACCTTTATTCCTCCTTTTCGTATTCCCTCGGCGATGGACTTCACGAGACCATGATAGAGATAACCGTTTCTGTCGAATACCGCCTCACCGATCTTCTTCTCCAGCAGCTTTGAAGCGAGCATCTCTCCGATCGTGACCGCGTTTTCAGCCGTACATTTTACCTTTGCCACCGAATCCGAGCATGAGTCTATTGTAGACCCTGTAAGGTCGTCGACCGCCTGAACATAGATATGCCTGTTGCTCTTGTATACCGTGATACGGGGTTTGTGAGCAGTCCCGAAAATCTTCTTCCTGATGCCTGTCTTTCGTCTCAGTCTTCTCTCCAACTTGTCCATTGCAGTTCCTTCCTCCTACTTGATCCCCGCCTTTCCAGCTTTTCTCCTGATAGTCTCATCGGCATACATGATTCCCTTACCCTTGTAGGACTCTGGCTTTCTAAACCTTCGAATGTCCGCTGCAACCTGTCCCACGAGCTCCTTGTCAATCCCCCCAACGACGATAGTGTTTGGGTCGGGAACATCGATCTTAACCCCCTCTGGAATCGGGAACTGTACTACGTGAGATAATCCCAGATTAAGGGCAAGCGTTTTTCCCTGGAGCTGAGCCTTATACCCCACGCCGACGATTTTCAGTGTTTTTAAAAATCCTTCCGTTACACCAATCACCATATTGTGTAAGAGGGAACGGGTGAGTCCATAGAGCGCCTTCGAGTTCTTGTCATTGCCCTCATTGAGCAGCTTCAGTGTATTGCCCTCGTTTATTATCTTACCCGGAAAGCGGATGTTTCTCTGAAGCTTCCCCTTCGGACCTTGAACCGTCACTCTGGCGTCTTCAAACTGAACGCTCACATTTTCCGGAAGAGTAATCGGTAACTTACCAATTCTTGACATCGGATAACCTTCTTATATAGTAATGTGTGTGTACGCTTACCAGATGTAACACAATACCTCGCCGCCGACTTCCTGCTCACGCGCTTTTTTGTCTGTGAGCACTCCCTTTGATGTGGATACTATTGTGGTACCAAACCCATTGAAAATCCTCGGCAGCTCATTCTTTCTCTTATACACCCGCAAACTCGGCCGTGACACCCTCTGCAGATCATGGATAATCGTATCTCCCCCCGGGGTGTATTTAAGATATACCCTTATATAGGACTTCTCCTTTTCTTCGATGAGTTTGAAATTCTTGATATAGCCTTCGTTCTTAAAAATCTTGATAATTTCCATCTTCAGTTTGCTTGCAGGTATATCGACCTTTTCCTTCTTTCCTCTGTTTGCGTTTCTGATGATTGTCAGCATATCTGCAATTGGATCCGATAGACTCACATTCTCACCTCTTTTTAAATATTTTATTGCCCCTTTCCACCGTCTCATCAGGATTCAGGAAAAGGAGCTCCCCTTATGGAATAATCACCGGATGAACAGCTCGTCGACTTACCAGCTCGATTTCACCACACCCGGTATCATGCCCTCATTCGCAAATTTACGAAAACAGATTCTACACATATCGAATTTTCTCAGGTATCCCCTGGGTCTCCCGCAAATCCTGCACCTGTGATAGTAGCGGGTTTTGTACTTCTGCTGCCTCTTCGACTTTGCGATCATTGATTTTTTTGCCACGTTCTCTCCTCGTTAAAAAGACTATTTTCTATAGGGCATACCGAACGCTTCAAGCAGCTTGCGTGCCTCTTCGTCGGTCTGGGCGGTTGTACAGATGACCACATCCATTCCGTGTATCTTTTCGACTTTGTCATAATCGATCTCGGGAAAGATTATCTGCTCCTTTATCCCCACTGCAAAGTTTCCTCTCCCGTCAAAGGAGTCAGTAGACACTCCCCGGAAATCCCTGACCCGGGGAAGGGCAATATTGATGAACCTGTCAAGGAATTCGTACATTCTTTCCCGTCTGAGGGTTACCTTACAGCCAACTTCCATTCCCTTCCTCACTTTGAATGCAGCCACCGACTTTTTCGCCTTGATCTTCACCGGTTTCTGTCCACTGATGAGTGCCATCTCTTCCACACCCGTTTCAAGGATCTTCTTGTTTTCGATGGCTTCACCCATCCCCATGTTTAGCACGATCTTCTCCAGCTTGGGAACCTGCATGACGTTCTTATATTTAAACTCTTTCATCATGTACTTTATGATCTCGTCTCGGTACTTCTTTTTCAATCGAGGCAACGTATCTTTCATGTGTATTACACCTTATCAAGTATTTCTCCGCATTTTCCACAGATGCGAACATTGCGCCCATCGGTGAGCTTTTTCTTCTTCACCCTCATTGCCGCGCTACACTTAGGGCACACCACCGAAATATTAGAAACATGAACCGGCGCCTCTATATCAATGATACCGCCCTTTTGGTTCCGCTGGTCAGGACGCCTGGTCTTTTTCACGATGTTCAGTCCCTCCACGATAACCGTGTGTTTCCTGGTATTCACGAAAAGCACCTTTCCGGTTTTTCCGTTATCCCTTCCATTGAGTATCTTCACTTTATCATTTTTCTTCACTTTCAAAGCCATAGTGCTATCCTCTCAAAGAACCTCAGGAGCAAGAGAGACGATCTTCATGAAATTCTTCTCACGGAGCTCCCTTGCCACCGGACCGAATATTCTCGTGCCTCGGGGATTCATCTGATTATCAACTACAACAGCTGCGTTTTCATCGAAACGTATATAGCTCCCGTCTGGCCTTCTGATTTCCTTTTTCGTTCTCACAATAACCGCCTTCACCTTCTCCCCTTTTTTGATTGCAGCATTTGGAATCGCATCCTTGACCGAGCAAATGATGATATCACCGATGGAAGCGTACCTTCTCCTGGATCCTCCCAGAACCTTTATACAGAAAAGCCTCTTCGCCCCACTGTTATCCGCTGCACTGAGATAGGTTTCTGTCTGTATCATCACTTTGCCCTTTCGAGGATTTCAACAAGCTTCCAGGACTTCTCCTTGCTCAGCGGTCTCGTTTCAATGAACTTGATGGTATCTCCCACCTTACATTCATTCTTCTCGTCGTGCACTTTAAACTTCTTCATCTGTTTGATGTATTTTTTATACTTTGGATGTTTTTTCAAACTTTCAACTTTCACCACCACCGTCTTATTCATACCGTTGCTAACGACGACCCCCACCCCTGTCTTCTTTATTGATCCTTTCTCTGACACATCCTCACTCCAGTTCTGAAATAACCGGTCTCACACCGGTACAAAGTATGCTCGCTACTTATTCCTGATCCCGAGCTCGTACTCGTGCAGTATCGTGGTCACACGGGCAATGTCTCTTCTCGTTTCCCGCATCTTGAGTGTATTCTCAAGCTGACCCATCATTTTGTTGAATCTAAACACCCGATAATCCTTCAGGAGCTTTTCCTTCAGTTCCTCAAGCTCGTCAATGGTCATTTCGTTATAATTCTTCTTCATCTGATTGATCCCCGCTCATATGGTCATACGTTCTACAAACCTCGTTTTGATGGGTAGTTTATGAGCAGCAAGACGGAAGGCTTCCTGGGCCACCTCCTGCCTCACCCCTGCGACCTCAAAGAGTACCCTCCCAGGTTTGATCACCGCAACCCATCCTTCGGGCATCCCCTTTCCCTTTCCCATTCTGGTTTCGGCTGGCTTTTTCGTATAAGGCTTATCGGGAAATATTCTGATCCACACCTTGCCGCCCCTCTTCATGTATCTTGTGAGCGCGATTCTGGCAGCTTCTATCTGCCTGTTATTGACCCATCCGGGCTCCAGAGCGATCAGGCCGTACTCTCCAAAGCTTACATCGTCTCCCCGGGTTGCGATTCCTCTCATCCGTCCCCGTTGCTGCTTTCTATACTTCGTTTTATTTGGCTGTAGCATGCTCTCCCTACCTGTGTATTACTGTTCGAAGGGAGTCTTCTTCTTTTTCAGGAGAATACCCACATCCTGCTTTTCATCCTTTTTAAAGATCTCCCCCTTGTATACCCACACCTTTACCCCTATCGATCCGAAGGTGGTACGGCACGTGGCAAACCCGTAATCGATGTCCGCACGAAAGGTGTGCAGAGGGATCATCCCCTCCTTG
>SMTZ1_10017761_pt1 | contig 10326 bp, 4 predicted proteins | sample DeeMarSWOR136_30_FD_25667 | JGI IMG/M metagenome (IMG submission 25667) | reverse complement strand
GTCATGCGCGTAAAAGCGGCAGAGGCTATCCTCCCTCTTTGCTGCAGCAATGACGATCATCCTATCCACTGCAGCAGGTAATACGAATCCTTCGTTATAGTCGGTGTGCTCTCCGATGAGATTAACACGACCCGGCGAGCGGATGAGCAACGGTTCTCGTTGATACTCCTTGATAAACGTCCGATAAATCTCTTCAACGACCGACATCAAACCTTTCTCCGTTGCTCACCCGGTCTGGATTCTCACGTTCTTTCTCACAAATTCTTGCTCGGATACGTCAAACGTAACTGACAACTCTCTGATATCATCATTCCGCTTGCCAAGCTCAGCCCCTTCCACCCGCCCTATTTCCCTATCGAAATGTCTCACCTCCATAACCGCAGTACTTCCCTGTTTCCCCTCCAGGGTGACCACGTATGAGTCTCCCTCTCTGAATGTCTTTATGATCCGAAAACCGTCGCCCTCGTCTCCCGGTTCAGGTCTTGGCACATGAGGTATCACGCCGATTCCACCGGTGTGGTTGATTTCGACCGCTACCTCGGCTTTCATATCAAAGTGAATGGCATCCTCCAGCACCCCGCGGGATTTGGTCACCGCTGACGTTACGTCCCGACCGTTGACCGTTATTCTCGTGACACGCATTCCATCTGCAATTTCCGGTGCAAGTGCAACGTGGAGATTCTCCCCCTCGAGTGGCTGGAGGGAATACCTGGTGACGTTTCGATCTCTCTCCATCTTCATTCTTAAACGTGAAGAGCCGACACGGAGAGCGTGAACCTCAACATCACTCCAATGGAGTGGAAATCGAGGAGTGAGAATCAGTTTCTTCTCACCCGCATCCGGCTTGAATCCAACCATACCCTCTATCGCTGGAAGGAGAATACTCGTTTCGGACCAGCACTGGTGAGGGCATACACCAGCCCGCTGATACCTCTCACCATGGAGAACCTCTTCCGCGAATCCCAGCGCCCCGTGCCGGTAGAGGAGGAGATTATTCATGAGGTGAGTGAAACCCTGCGTCGATCTGCCGTACACATACTCGGCGAGGGACACCCACCCGGTAAAGAGCGGCCAGACCGTACCGGTGTGGTAGGTCTCAGGATCATAATGAGGCGAGGAGCGGGAAATGATCCGTACACCCCAATCGGTTGAGAACGCGTTACTCGCAAACTCATCGAGCATAGACCCGACCTGGCGCTCGTCGAGTAGTCGAAAGCTCATCAATACCGCCGGCATAACGGTCTTTTCTTCAACGAATGATCCGTCTTTCCTTTTGCTGTGATTGAAAAAATCTGAACGCTCGTTCCAGAATGCTGTATGTATGGTCTCTCTCACTCTCATAGCATCTCTCATCAACCTCCTCCCCAGCTCCGTCGCACCCACCGTTCGTGTCATATAAACGGCCTCCAGCAGTGCCTGGGCCCATAACCCAGCAAGGTAAAGCGTACAGTGCGCGCCGAAGAGTTCGCCACTTTCGACCCACCCATGCCCCACATGGGAATTTTCTATCAATCCATCGCCATCGGTATCGGTGGTGTAGAGAAACTCGATCGCCCTCCGCAGCGAAGGCCAGATACTCTCGATGAATTCCCTGTCGCCGGAAGCACGGAGGTAGTGAGCTGCCAGGATAACGTAAAGGGGAGTCGAATCCGCAGAATCGTAATGGACAACACCGCTCGTCGTCAGCTCGTGGAAAATCTTACCGTCTATGTCCTGGTATTTCTTGAAGAGTTCGAGCTGGCACCTGACCGCATCAAAATCACCATACGCATCAACAGCAAATGAAGCCCACTGCGCGTCTCTTCCGAAGTACCATGCATACCCTGGACGACCGCTCACGTCATGCCCACCGTTCCATCCGGATTCAGACGTTCCATAGCCGGCCAGAAATCCAGTCCCCATCCCGGGTGTGGTCGCCAGAAAGCGATCCGTGCCGATCAGGGCCCATCGGTATCCTTCGTTGAAATCGGTATCTTCCGCTTTCACTGATACCCGCGACTCGAGAAGCTTCCTGCAGTGCCTGGCCACGGCCGAACAACATTCATCAGGGGAGACGAGAACCGACCTGTACACCTCCTCCGCTTCCTTCCGGCCTGCTGATGAACCGGCTACGGCAAAGCTGAGCTGACGCCGGGCACCCGGACCGAGGGAATAGGTAGCGGCGTGATATACGATGTTCCCCTCTGTGGGAATACCCTCGAGGGAACGATCATGCAACCTGATGCCCCGAAACTGGCCGCTGAGGTGACGCGTCGGTTGCATATCAGCGCCGAACAGACAGTAGAAATCCCCACCCCCCTCCCTGACATGCAGGGCGTGCAGCCCCTCATCGTAACCGTAATGAATACTGAGAGATGCATCTTCACGGTACGGCCACATCCACCGCATATCGCTCTTGAATGTCACCGTGAGCTCGAGGGGCTCACGAACATCGGCCCGATATCGGATCAATACGACGGAGCTATCGAGAGCGGCGGATACAACTTCGGTCAGCGTACCTGTTATCGTCTCATACCGCCTCGTGATCGACTCGGGACGGATTTCAACGGAGGGCTGCAGCTCTTTCAGGGATCTGACAGAATCTCCTTCTCTTACAATGACTTCCAAATCCCTCAACACCCTGAAAGGATGCACCCAGACCTCGTCGATACCTCCCTGCTCCCGACACATCACCACACATCGCCGGCCAGCTACTTCACAGTACTCATCGTGCACACGCTCAGGTGCGAGGATGAGACCGGATTCATCCTCGATTGAGAACGGCTGATCGGACACCGGTGAAAGAGGATTAGATGTAATCGAAGAACTCTGCGGAGCCGCCCCTCCTGGAGTCCAAAATGTGACGGGCTCATTACCCCTTCCCGTCACCAGATATGTGAACGAATTCCTCACGAACCGTTCCAGATGCAGCCTGCACACGTTTTTCTTGCCGAAGTGAATAAATCCCCCCACGGAGAGGACAACGCCCCTGCCGTCGCCGTATTCGACAACCAGCTTGCTGTCAGGGAGGATCCTTATATAGGCCTTCTCTACTCCCACAACCTTTCCCTCGCCCGGCCAGCTCGTATCGAAGTACCCCACTCTCCAGGAGGTGTGATCCTCGTATGCATGCCAGACGTAGACACCGCCATGAAAGTCTTGGAACAGGGGATGACCCCGAAAACCTTGAAAACCGATCTTCCGTCCATACCCTGTATCGGCAATGTCAATCGGTCTTGCTTCCGCCTCCCGTGATTCGATACCGATATCGAATGGGAGACGGGCCGAAAAACCGGTGCATAACAGTTTCCCACCCCGCTCGTAATACGATTTCAACAGTGCGGGCCAGGCTGCCACCTCTCTGAATCTGCGGAACGACTGCTCGTCCGTGCTATGGAGCCAGACGAGATCACACGCACCGAGTGATGAGCTGGCAGGGACATTGTCGAGGGAATACATTCGAGGTTCGATATCATCCTGGCGGGCGAGCCACCAGAACGCACACTCGTCTTCCGTCGATTGGCCTTCGCCGGTTACGATATAGCCGATGGCAAATCGATTCATCGTGGAAGTCATCAGACGTTAATCTCCACCGCTTCCCCGATGCGACTCCTGAAGGTGAGCGTACCATTGACCGATACTGAGAAGCGATCCCCCCTCCTCGTCACCCCAATCTTCGCCCCTCGCACCGTTACCCGCTCTATGGAGAAAGAATCGATCGGGAACGGGAATGGATCGACGACCACCCTCGACTCTTCCACCCGCAGGCCGCAGACATACTTGACAATCAGATCAACGACCCAAGAGTGCTGATAATCATCGACACCCCTGTACAGGGACGGTCTTCCACTGAACGGATGGTAATGTTCGAAGCAATTCGGCCGTTCCGGGTCACCATCGAAGAACATCATCCTGATGAATGTACCGATAAACTCGACGGCTCTTTCCCGCAATTCAGCATCGTCGAAGCGTATGGCAGCCCTCGCAATCGCTTCGGCCGTATGGCTGTTCGTCATCGGCCAGACGCGCCCGTTCCATGGGCAGTTCATCCTCTTTCCCTTCCACTCCCCCCATGCGCTGAAGTACGGATCATCGAGGCTCGAAGAAGGAACCGGGTAGGGAGGCCAGAATTCTGCAGCGTTGAAGAGGTGTCGTTTGAGGCCGGGCAGATGTTCCCGTGTCACCATGTCTGTGAAGTACGGATAGAAACATGTCAACGCCTTCACGCGGGTACGTTGCCATGTGGACGGGTCGATATCAAAAAACATTTCCTCTCCAGGATCCCACATCTTCTCTTGGACTGCCCGCTTGATCTGCTCCGCCCCCTCGCGCCAGAGAGTGCCAGCCTTCTCATCGCCGATTTTCTCGGCCACTCGAGCCATCATCATCTTTATTTCGTACAGGTACGTCGTGGCATCCACCCCTTTCAGCCGAAACACCCTCCCCCAGTGGGTCCTATCCGCATCTTTATCAACGGCAATGTAACGGTGCATGTACTCCTGGCCCGTCTCGTAGTGGTTGAATATGTCGTAAAGGCCCGTTCCTTCGGTGTCTCGCTCGCGGTCACAGTACGCGACGTACCTCTTCAAGCTCTCGTACGCCCGCTTCAAGAAGACGTCGTCAGGGTGGTTCAAGCACAAATCCCATATGGAGGCCCAATTTGCATGGTAGAAACTCTCCAAGTGGAGCCCGTGGGGATAGATATGTCCCACGAAGCTTCCGTCCTCTCTCTGATTGCTGATGAAGTTTAAAAGGCTGCCCTGACCGATGGCAGGTTCTCTCATCCACTTCGATTCGAGGATGTGGCACGGGGCGCTGTAGGAGATCGGAACGTGGAAGTAGTGCGGACCTTCACAGATGCACGGATGCGAGTAGTTTCCCTCTCTTCCTTTCAGGGTAAAGAGTTTCATGCCGTACCACCGATACCAGTAATATTTCTGGATATACGGATCGGAACATTCGAAGTACGGTACATCCCTGAAGTAGTGCGACCATGATCTCACGCCCCTGCGGGCGGGGCTTTCTTCTCCGGTCGTCTTCTCAAGATTCGAGACCGCTTCCTGAACCGTCGGTGCCGCGGAAAAAGCGCATACGACGTTCTCTCTCCCCTCTGAGGCGACATCGATCTCCACATGGATTCCCATGAAAATAAGGCCACCCTCTTTCTCATCTGAAATCTTCTCTTCGTTCCCGAGCATTCCCTCTGCAAACCGTTCGGAGAAAGGCGTTAACTGCCACCGGGGGGCGGATACACTTCCCTCACTCAGGTAGATGCCGTAAGAGCTCATCTCCCGATCCGCACCGAGAGCACAACCGACATGGTAGAGAGGCAGATTCCGGTGCACGATACCCTTGATGAAACTCAGAATCCCGTCTCGACACGAGATGTCCGTAACCGTCGCCCGTTCCTGTGAAGGGAACGATTCCTGGACGGTCCAAAGAACGAGGTGAATCTTCCTCGCTTCTCCCGCATTGTTTCTGAATGACAGCTCCGAGATGAGACAGTCTTCTTCCAGCAGTGCCTTCCTCTCGGTGACATCGATCTTCACATTCGTTCTATACCGCTGAATGAGGCGGGCAGGCTGCCATTCCCTGCTCCGTGCGAGGAGCGGGATCTCGATACCCCGCTCGTCAAGTAAGGTAACGGCAAAGACCGGAGCAATCTCCATATTGTAGTAATGCGCCCCGTCCCAGAAACCGGAATGATCGAGCCAGAGAGGGAACTGGGGGGCCCACAGGAGCCTGTTTCCTCCACCGAGGTAATATTTATCACGACGAGTAAGATACTTTAAAACGTTCAGCTTTCTCATAAACGATCCCACTCCTCGATGAGATCACTTCACCGCAATGACGATCTCATGCGAGGTGAACGCTCTCCTGCCACGATCCGGAATATGAACATGCAGCATGCCGTCCTCATACCGGGCTCCCGAAACGGATTCGACCCTCTCGCCGTTCACAACACGCAGCGAGTAGTACCGCCCCGCTAAACCTTCGACAGTGACGCTTAGCTTTCTCTTCCGAAAGATCATGTCAACGATCTTTATTCCTCTGTTCGACTCCCCGACCTGGGCGTAAAACCGCGGCGGCACGAGCTCCACGGTCGGTTCGAACGAGACCTCCAGTACGTTTGAAACACCGAGATCGAACTCCACGACCGGTTGCACGGCCCGGGAGGAAGGTGCAACTTCGTAAGGCACAGATTCGCCGTTGACCGTGACATTGATGACCTTCGTGCCCGCTGAGAATACCGGACCGAAGACCATTGTGAACGGATCACCGGTCCGGCGCGTTACTTCCCACCGCGCACTCGTCTTTCCCCGGCGATAGATGAAATCGAGAGACTCTTTACCCACTCGGCAGTTCTTCACCGATACGGTATCCCAATGGGCAGGAAACCCGGGCTTGAAATACAGGATTCCTGCACAAGCGTCCCCTTCCAGTCCCAGCATGCCGCGCACGAAAGGAAGAACGATACCGGCTGTGCAGAAACCCTGATGAGGCACCGACTCCATGGGCCATATATGCTGGTATCCTGAAAATGCTTCGTTCACGTGTCCCAGTGCACTGTTGAACGTATGCTGGACAGTGGAGGTGAGCAGACTGAACCCCTGGAGCGTGAACTGGTGCCTGTACATTGCTGTCGACACGAAGCTCGTCAGAAACGGCCAGACCGCGCCGTAGTTATAGTTCAGCGGCTCGAACAGATCGCTCTCAATGGAGAGGCTTCGCACACCCCAATCGGTGGAAAGTGCGGATGTACTCATGTTCCTCAGCGAGTGGGCACTCCTCTCGGGTCTCCCCAATTCCCACATGAGCCCCACAGCACTCCAGGGATCCCCGTCCCAGAACTTCTCGTCGAAGGCTTCTCCCGCCTGCTCGAAATCCTCTCTCGCTCTCTGTGCATACGCATCATCCCCGACGGTCCCGGCGATGGCATGCATCGCATACGCCGCCCTCGCCCATACCGCCGCCAGATACACATCGGTTTGTATGTCGGTCAAGGAGCCGTATTCGAGCGCACCGAGACCTGCTTCTCTGTTGTCCATCAGGCCATCACCGTCTCGATCCGTGGAGAGACACCAGTCGTACGCTTTCTTGATAGCTGGCCAGCACTGTTTCAGGAAAACAGCATCGCCGGTCCACCGGAGATAGTCGTAGCAGGCAGCTATGAAGTATGGGCTCGTGTCCCCGTGGATATAGGCGAACGGATAATCGTTGAACCAGTCGATGTACGCGGCTGCCTGTGAGAGCTCGTGCGCCATCTTCCCGTCTTCCCGCTGCCACTTGATATTGAACTGCAGCGCATCCCTGACTGCCGTGAAGGCCCCGTAGCTGAGCAGGCTGAACGAATTGATGAAGGTATCACCGCCGAAGAACCATCCGAACCCCGGCCGCCCGCCGGTCCCCGAAGTACCGAGACCCGCGACCATTCCTGTTCCCAGATCGGGATTTGAGACGATGAGATTGTCGAACGAGACCTTCGCCCACTCGAATGCCACATTCAGGTCACGGTCGGGCGTTTGAACTTGCATCGTGCTCTCCCGAAGTGTTCGATAATGGTCCACGTTTTCCCGGTAGTACCGTTCCGGATCCGCCGCGAGGCGGTGGTAGGTGTCCGTGGTCACCTCACGTTCACCCTTCCCTCCTGCGATCACAATCGGGATGTAGGTCCCCCAGACCTGTCCCATATCTTCGATCTCGATCCTGAACTGGTTCGGGGCATCGGAAAGCATATGTGCAGGAGTATATGACATTCCCATCGCTGCGGGAGATCCCACGATGCCTTGGTTCCTCTTCGACGATTCGGTAATGATATACGCCGTGAGGTCGTCGTCCCAGAACGAGTACTGGCCTCCGATACCGGCAGGCCACATCGGCTGTAGTACCGGAATAAAGCTGCAAACGATCGTTAAAGGTTCGGTTGTCTCAACATCGAGGAGTATAACCGCACCAGCCTCATTGATCGGCGTCACGTAAATCGCCCTGACGGTAAAAGACTGGTACGTGTACGTGAGGACCGCCGCCTCGGGAGTTACCGATATATATCTGACGATATCCCTCGCCCGAATGGGCTCCGTGCTGCTTTGGATGAAAAATGAGAATTCGAAGTTACGAAAGAGCTTGAGCGGGTAGCACCACGCCTCGAACGAACCGCTCTCGACACCGAGGATGGCACACCTTCTTCCCACCCGATCGAAGTAGGTATTCGGCTGGGCGAGGCGTTTGAGTTCCAGGTCGTTTGCATGGAGAGGAAATGCCGGCACGGACCCGGTCAGGGCCGTGGTACCGGAAGTCAGGACACACGGAAATGCAGGTGCCATATTATCAAGAACCGAAACGCCTGTGGTACCAGAAGTCAGGACACACGGAAGTGCAGGTGCCACATCATCACCAGCCGAAACGCCTGATAAAAGGAAAAACTGAAAAACGAATGACAGGATAACCATCGAAATTCTCATACGCTTACCTCGTCTCTCAATCATGTCATCTTTTGATTCGGCTCCAAACGGTACGGTGGGAGCTCATCGCTTACCCCTTCAGACCGGCTATGGTGATTCCCCTGATGAAGTACTTCTGCGAGAAGAAAAAGACAATCACGATCGGAAGCATGACCACAACCGCTGCGGCCATTTGGTACTGCCAGTTCGATGAATGGAGCGAATGGAACATGGCAATCCCGACCTCCACCGTCCGCATATCGTTCCTGTTTGTCACGATCAACGGCCAGAGAAAATCCTTCCACGTAGACATGAATGCGAAGATCGCCAGCGTGGCGAGCGCCGGCTTCGAGAGGGGCAGGATTATCTTCCAGAATATGGTAAATTCGGAGGCGCCGTCGATCCTCGCTGCATCCTCATAGTCCCGCGGAATCGTCTGAAAAAACTGCCTCAACAGAAATATCCCCCACACGCTCGTGAGAGTCGGAGTGAAAATCGCCCAGTACGTGTTGATCCAACCGAATGCATTGATGATAAGGAACGAAGGGATCAGTGTGACGATTGCAGGGATCATCATCGTCGAAAGGTAGAGTGCGAATATCCTGTCCCGCCACCGGAAACGGAGCCTCGAGAACGCATACGCCGCCATAGAGCAGGTAAGAAGCTGCCCGGCGACAGCGCAGAGGGTTACCACAACGGTGTTGAGGAAAAATCTAGTAAACGGTAAGAGTGTCAATGCCTCCTTGTAATTACTCCACTGAAATGTTTTCGGCAGGAACCGTGGAGGGTAGCTGTAAATCTCCGTTTCACTTTTTAACGATGTCGATACCATCCACAGGAACGGTACAATCATCGAAACACCTAAACCCAACAGAAGGATAAATATGACGAATTGCCGAAGCCGCTGCATGAGCTCACCTTCACATTCTTCTTACGCTCTCATCCGATACCAGGAGTCACGATAACCAATCAACGGTACTCCACCGTCCTCCCGATCATTCTGAACTGCAACCACGTAACCACCACGATCACGAGAAAGAGTATCCACGACATAGCCGACGCATAACCCATCTTCAGGTAGTCCCAGGCATTCCGATAAATATGATAGACAACGACATCGGTGCTGTTCATCGGTCCTCCTGCGGTCATGATGTAGACCTGTGAAAAGACTTGGAAGGATCCGATGATCGAGGTGACGAGGACGAAAAATGTCGTGGGTCTCAAGAGTGGCAGTGTGATATGTCTGAATCGCTGCCACGCACTTGCCCCATCAGTTATTGCAGCCTCGTAGAGCTCTCGTGGGATTCCCTGAAGACCGGCAAGGAATATCACCATCTGGTACCCCAGTCCGAGCCAGATGCTCACCATCATAATGGAGATCAGAGCCGTCGACGGTTCCGACAACCAGCTGAGTTGGGGGAGCCGCAGGATCCGCAAGACGAAGTTCGCAAGTCCAAATTGCGGATGATACATCCACTTCCATACGAGTGCGATAGCGACGAACGAAGAGATACTCGGCAAGAAGAAGAGCGTCCGCAGGAAGGTCACACCCCTCATTCTCCTGTTCATCAGCAGCGCAATTGCCAGGGAGATAACCATTCCCACCGGCACGTGCAGGGAATAGATTGCTGTGTTCTTGAACGCGTTCCAGAAATACCGATCGTGTAAGAGACGAACAAAATTTTCAAAACCGACAAAGGGCTTCGCGGCCGAAACGACGTTCCACCGGTGAAAACTCAGGTAGAGAGAGAAGACAATCGGAGTCACGATAAAGATCAGCAACACGATGAACGATGGTGCAATGAAGGAGTACCCCTTCAGGAGTTGGGACCGTTCAGGGCCCCTGACGATCATTGCCCCCACGAAAAAAACGACAGCGGCGAGAGCAGTGACCATGAGGAGGAAC